>JAEEGL013208392.1_pt1 | contig 92077 bp, 84 predicted proteins | sample 9134231 | NCBI WGS metagenome assembly JAEEGL01 (sample SAMN16246548, study PRJNA631951) | gut metagenome | biome: gut microbiome; feature: rumen; material: fiber-attached | host: Bos | place: Iran: Karaj | collected 2018-10 | reverse complement strand
TAACATTTTAAATAGAGATTTTTATGAAGCAAAACCATTTGAACATCTATTAACTGATATTACATATATCTACTATGGGCCAAATAAACAAAAAGCATATTTATCTACTATTAAAGACGCAGCTACACGTGAAATACTAGCATATAAATTGTCTACTAATCTAGAACTAGACTTTGTGTTAGATACAGTGAAACAGTTAAATGATAGATTTGGATATTTATTATCTGATAGGATATTACTACATTCAGATCAAGGATTTCATTATACATCAATAGCATATCAACAATTATTAAACCAATTAGAAATAACTCAATCTATGTCTAGAAGAGGTAATTGTTGGGATAACGCACCACAAGAATCATTCTTTGGTCATATGAAAGATGAACTACATATTAAAGAATGTATAGACTATGAAGAGTTACAAATTGAAATAGATGATTATATGGATTATTACAACAATTATAGATATCAATGGGATTTAGGTAAACGTAGTCCAGTTGAATATAGAATATATCTACTAGAAGGTGGAAATCCTTTATTACATAAAAAAGAAGCTAATTATGAGTCTTCACAATTAGCTTCAGTTTAATTATTGAGTTCGAGATTCCCCTAGGGGAATGAATATGTATAACTAAATATTACACCTTTTTTCAAAGTGTCCTTGACTTGGGGTACATATTATTCATTTTCGGATGTTTTTATTTTTCTTCTATAAATTCTAAGAAGCTTCCTAAATATTTTTCATATCCTTTAAAGTCATTATATGAATCTTCAACATAATCTAATTTTATTGAATCAGGATGACCTGCCATTAATCTTATATAAAAGTTATAAAAATCAGTTATTTCTCCCTCTTTTTTCTCACCCTTATATAAATATATCTTCTTTGATGTATCAAATTTATTTTCAATATCCTCAAAGAATTTATTAGATACGATATCTAATGGTGGATTAAATAATCCCATACCCTTAATAATAGAATAATGATATTGTAAATAAGCGGCAGCTATTGCCCCTTCCTCAAAGCCTAGGGAATATATATCATCTGATATACGATATTTTCTTTTTAAATATGGTAATAGCTCATTAATAATATAATCAAAATAAATAATGGATAAAACTGGCTCAACATCTGCCTTATCTCCATTGTAATATGGATTTAGTTCTGACATTCTCCAATCCTCGATTTTAGGTGAATGAATACCTACAACAATTGATCTAGAATGAGAAGCAGAAATGCTTAAATCCATTTTCTTTGTTTTCTCATCTAAAAAATCAAATAGGTATTGGCCATCGAAAGCTAAAACACATGGATATTCATCCTTGTTTAGGTCATATCCAACTGGTAGATTGATTGATACCTTTAGTATTCTCTTAAGTTTTTGAACTGTTAGCTTAAAACCTTCAACCATAATAATATCCCCACTAATTTTTATTATATAACAAAAATGGGAAAATGTATTATTTTTTAGAATTTTGGCACTTGTCACTTGACAGTGCTAAAAATATGATTATAATTAATATTGTATTTCGTTTTTGGAGGTATTTAAAATGACAGAGAAGAAGGAATTTAAAACAGAAACCAAGCGTCTATTAGACATGATGATTAATTCAATTTATACTCATAAGGAGATATTTTTAAGAGAATTAGTATCAAACGCAAGTGACGCAATTGATAAGAGACATTATTTATCATTAACTAATACTAATATTCCTACTGAGGAATATGAAATAAAGATTGAGGCTGATAAGGCTAATAGAACAATTACTATTAGTGATAATGGTGTTGGTATGACTAAGGAGGAGCTAGAGGAGCATTTAGGTACAATTGCTAAATCAGGCTCAAAGGAATTCTTAGAGAATATCAGTAAGGAACAAACACCAGATGTTGATATTATCGGTCAATTTGGTGTTGGATTCTATTCAGCATTTATGGTTGCTAAAAAGGTTAGTGTTTTAACAAAATCTGTTAATTCAGATAAAGCATTTTTATTTGAATCTGAAGGATTAGATTCATATGATATTTCAGATGCAGAAAAAGAAGGTTATGGTTCAGTAATTACATTATATTTAAGAGATAATACTGAAGATAATGATTATGATAAATTCATGGATGAATATGAAATTAAACAATTAGTTAAAAAATATTCTGATTATGTAAGATATCCAATTAAGACTTGGGTTACAAAGACTGATCCAAAAGATGAAAATGATAAAGATAATAAGGAACCAAAAACTCATCAAGAATTAGATACAATCAATTCAATGCTACCAATTTGGAAAAAGAATAAGAGTGAGGTAACAGAGGAAGAATTAAATAATTTCTATATGACTAAATTCTTAGATTACCAAGCACCAATAACATCTATTCATGTTAATGTTGAAGGTAATATTACATATAATGCATTATTATTCATTCCTAAAAAGCCATTCTATGATTTTTATTCTGATAGAGATGAAAAGGGTCTACAATTATATACTAAGGGCGTATTTATTCTAGATAAATGTAAGGATTTAATCCCTGATTATTTAAGATTTGTTAAGGGTCTAGTTGATTCTGCAGATCTTCCATTAAATATTTCAAGAGAAATGCTACAAGAGGATAGAGCATTAAAGAAGATTGCTCAAAATGTAGAAAAGAAGATTTTATCTGAATTATCTAACATGCTTAAAAATGATAGAGATAAATATCTAGAATTTTATAAAGATTATGGTCTAAATTTAAAATATGGTCTTTATGAGAATTATGGAGAAAAGAAAGATAAGCTTAAAGATTTAATTTTATTAAGAAGCTTTAATGATGATAAGCTAATTTCATTTGCTGAATATAAAGAAAAGATGCCTGAGGGTCAAAAGGCAATCTATTATGCAGTTGCTAAAGACAAGGATGCAGCATCTAAGCTTCCACAAATGGAAATGGTTAAATCTAAAGGATATGATGTATTAATTTTATCTGATGATGTAGATGAATTCATGATTAATGTTTTATTAGAATATGATGAATTAAAATTTAAATCAATTAATAAAGATGATCTAGAATTATTAGATGAAGAAGAAGCTAAAAAGATTGATGAGATGAAGGAAGAAAAGAAAGATTTATTATCATCAATTAAGGAAGCTATTCCTTCAGCAAAGGATGTAATCCTTTCTAAGAGATTAGTTGATGCTCCATGCTGTGTATCATCAACTGGTGAAATTACATTTGAAATGGAAAGAGTATTAAAATCTCAAAACAGAGATGTAAAAGCTGATAGAGTATTTGAAATCAATCCAAATCATGAAGTATTTAAGAAGCTAGAGGAAGCATATAATACTGATAAGGAATATGGTAATAAGCTTGTTAATATCTTATATAATGAAGCATTATTACAAGAAGGTATCTTACCTGATGATCCTAAAGCATTCGCTTCTGATTTAACAGAATTAATTTTGAAATAATACAAAAATTGGTATAGCAAAGTTGCTATACCTTTTTTATTTGTGTTAATTTTTCCTTATTTATTTATAATTCAATAGTATAATTATGTTGAAATCAGGTGATGATATGACTGAAGTAGAAAGAAGGAATATGATACTAAAGGGTAATCTATGGAAAACAATTTTAGTTATTTGTGTTCCATTAATGATTTACCAAATGTTTAATTCTTGGTATTCTGTTCTAGATCAAATTATATGTGCATCAATTTCAACTGATGCCCAAAATGCAGTTTCATCTATAGCTCAAATAAAGAATACTATTTCAGCCTTTGGGGCAGGTCTTGCAGCCGGAGGAGGAGTATTAGTAGCTAGGTATTATGGTGCTGGTGAGGTTAAATGCTCAAGAGAAGCATCATCTAATTTATTAATATTAGCATTAATTTTATCAGCAATTTTAGCAGTTATCATCATCCCACTTGCTGATCCTATATTAAGATTATGTCAAATACCTGATGCATCTAGAATTATTGGTGTTAATTATTTTAGATTACAAATGCTAGAATTAGCCTTTGTAACAGTAAATAGTGTATTTATTGGCCTTGAAAAGGCTAAAGGAAATTCAAGAATAGTATTAATATTAAATATTGTTGTATTAATTGTTAAGCTAGGCTTAAGCTGCTTATTTGTATATGTATTTAAGGTTAATGATATTATCTTTATCGAAATCGCAACAGTAGTAGCTCAAGCATCACTTACTGTAATTGGTCTATATTATATGTTTAGACCTAAAAATATAATTAGATTATCTTTAAAAATGATGAAGCCTAAACAACTATATGTGGTTCCTATTTTAAAGCTTGCTATACCTATTTTCTTAGGTAAATTCGTAATGAATTTAGGTAAGGTTATTGTTAACGCTATGTGTGGTGGCTTCTGGAACGATATTAATATAGTATATGAAAATGGACAAAATGTTGTTAAATCTGCAAATGAGACAACAAGCACTGATGTTTTAGTTGTTAAAGGCTCATTAATTGTTGGTACCTTAGGTATTTCAAATAACATGAGTGGATTAATTACATCTCCTACAAATTCATTTGAAGAAGGAGAATCATCAATTGTATCTCAGAATTTAGGAAACAAAAATATGAAGCGTGCATTCAAGATTTTTGTTAGAACCTTCATTTTAGCATCAATCGTATCTATTTTAGGCTGGGTTTTAATGAGATTTATATTAATATATCCATTAACAGATATCTTTAGTTCATTAAATAAAAAAGATGTCGCAATGGAAGTATTTAGAAATATGATAAGAGAAATATTTGTTTTCGATTCATTATCTATTCCTGCCCTTGGTATTAATGCGGCTGTATTAGGTTTATTATATGGATATGGACAAACAAAATTATCAACCATTCTAAATCTTTCAAGAATAGGATCTAGAATAATAATATTATTAATTCTTCATTCAGGACCATTAAAGAATAATCCTACACTTTGTGCAGGCTTATCAATGGGTATATCTAATATAATTATTTTAGTTGTATCTTTAACATTCTTAATTGTTTTCTTATTACATATTAGGAAAAAAGGATATAAAGGAATGTATTTCTCTGACCCTGAACCTGAGGTATCACAATTGAATTTTCAAGGCTTAGATGATGTAGATCAAACAATAATTATAAATGAAAATATCGATAATGATGAAAATCAATCGAATACTAAAGTATAAAATGGAAACTAGTTTTCCATTTTTTATTTATTAAATTCTTATTATGGTATAATAAATATGATCGGATGTGATTTAAATTATGGATATGAAAGAGAAAAAAATTAGTGGTGAAATTCTATACAAGGGCAAAATATTAACATTAGAAAGAGATAAAGTATTATGCCCTAATAATGATGAAGCCTATAGAGAAATAGTAAGACATAATGGTGGAGCCGCTGTATTAGTTGTTAATGATAAAAATGAAATATTATTAATTAAGCAATATAGATATGCATATGATGAGGTTATTTATGAAATACCAGCTGGAAAGCTAGAATTAAATGAAGACCCATATTATGCAGCTAAAAGAGAATTAGAAGAAGAAACTGGATATAAGGCAAATGAATTAATATCACTTGGTATTATTTATCCTACATGTGGTTATTCATCTGAAAAAATTCATCTATATTTAGCTAAAGGATTATCTAAAGGTAAAATGCATTTAGATGATGATGAATTTATAGAGCCTTTTTTTATTGATTTGAATACAGTTAAGAAAATGATATTAAATAATGAAATAAAGGATGCAAAAACTATTTGTGCAATATCTAATTATTTATTAATGGAGAAGTAGAAAAAAATGATTCAGAATTTAAACTGAATCTTTTTTTAATTCTCATTATGTCATTAATAAATATTTTTGATAATATTATCATTTTCTTTGGAAAAAAATATAAGTCTAGTGTATAATTTAATTAGTAGTTAAATTGAATTATATTTTAGGTAATTCAATCTTGTACGATTAAAAAAATAAAGGAATAGAGGTAGTATAAAATGGTAAAATATATTGGTGTAAATGATAAGACAATAGATTTATTTGAAGGACAATTTGAGGTTCCTAATGGAATTAGCTATAACAGCTATTTAATTATTGATGAAAAGATTGCAATATTAGATACAGTTGATGTTAATTATACAAATGAATTCTTAAATAATATTAAAAAGGAATTAAATGGTAAGAAACCAGATTATTTAATTATTAATCACATGGAGCCTGACCATTCAGCTTCAATTGAAGCATTAGTAAATGAATATCCTAATATTGAAGTAGTAGGTAATGCAAAAACCTTCCAAATGCTAAAACAATTCTTCCCTAATTTAAAATATAATGAAAAACAAATTAAGGAAAATGATGTCTTATCTTTAGGTAAGCATAGCTTAAAATTTATTTTCGCTCCAATGGTTCACTGGCCAGAAGTAATGATGTCATATGATGAATATGATAAGACATTATATTCAGCAGACGCATTTGGTAAATTTGGTTCTTTAGATTATGATGATCCAGAGGGCTGGGCATGTGAAGCTAGAAGATATTATTTTGGTATCGTTGGAAAATATGGTCTTCCTGTTCAAAATTTATTTAAAAAGCTTGCAGGAACTGAAATTAAGGTTATTAGACCATTACATGGTCCAGTATTAGATTCAAACCTAGATTATTATTTTAATTTATATAATATTTGGTCTAAATATGAGCCAGAGGCAGATGCTGTAAGCATTGCATATACATCAGTATATGGAAATACAAAGAAGGCAGCATTAATGCTTGCTGATAAGATTACAAAGGAATATGATTTATTTGATTTAGCTAGAGATGATTTCCATGAGGCAATTGAAGGTGCATTTGAAAACAAATACCTAGTTTTAGCTACAACAACTTATTGTAATGAGGTATTCCCTAAGATGCTTGATTTCTTAAACGCATTAAGAGAAAGAGGATACCAAAATAGAACTATTGCGATAATTGAAAATGGTACTTGGGCTCCTAACGCAAAGAAATATATTACTGATTTTATTGCTAATAATTTCAAGGATATTACATTATTAGATGGTATTACAATTAAGTCAGCATTATCTGATGAAAATATTAAGCAAATTGAAGAATTAGCTAAGATTTTAAATAAATAATATGAGACACCGCAAGGTGTCTTTTATTTTCATTAATTTTCAAGTTTTAAAACTATGTTTTATATTATATAATATAAATATACGTATTTAGGGAGAACAAATATGAAAATAATTCACACTGCAGATCTTCATTTTGATTCAAAATTAGAAACAAATCTAGATGCCCTTAAGGCTAAGGATAGGAAAAAGGAATTATTATACACATTTGAGAGAATGGTTGAATATGCTAAAGCTAATTCAGTTTCAGCAATTATCATTGCGGGAGATATGTTTGATAAGGCAAGAATATCAACTAAGACAAAGGAATTTGTCCTTAACTGTGTAGCACTAAATCCATCTATAGATTTCCTATATGTTTCTGGTAATCATGATGAAGATATTTTTATTGAATCATTAGAAACACTCCCTAAAAATTTATATGTTTTCGATGAGAGATGGAAAACAATTAATTATAAGGAATGTGATATCACTGGAATCAATTATAATGAATCAAGTGATAAATATTTATACGATACATTATTTTTAAATAAAGAAAAAATTAATATCGTTATTATGCATGGACCTCTAGGCTCACGTGGAACTGGTATTAATGTTAATAACTTAAGAGGTAAAGGTATTAGCTATTTAGCATTAGGTCATATTCATAAATTCCAAAAGGGATCAATTGATAATGACGGCTATTTTGTATATCCAGGCTGTCCTGAGGGAAGAGGATTTGATGAAATAGGACCTAAGGGCTTTGTTTTAATCAATATTGAAAATGGTGAATTAGATTCTGAATTTATTCCATTCGCAAAGCGTGAGCTACATGAAATAGTTATTGATATTTCAGGTATTGATAGCTGGATTGATGTAAGAAAGAATGTTAGCCTAAAAACTAATTCAATTCCTGAAAAGGATATGGTTAAGATTAGACTTGTTGGTAATTATGATATTAATTTAGTTAAGCAAATTGAATTATTAAATGAATATCTAAATGAGCATTATTATTTTGCCAAGGTATCTGATGAATCTAAGATTGCGATAAACCCTAAGGATTATGAAAATGATATTTCACTTAAGGGTGAATTTATTAGAAATGTTTTACAATCATCTGATTTATCAGAAAATGAGAAGAATGAAATAATTGAATATGGAATAAAAGCATTGATGAAGGAGGAAATATAGAATGAAGATTTTATCATTATATATTGATAGCTTCGGAAAGCTATCAGATTATCTATTTGATTTCACTCCTAAAATGAATTCTATTTATGAAGAAAATGGTTGGGGAAAAACAACCATGACTGTTTTTATTAAAACAATGCTTTATGGATTTGCCAATAAATCTGAAAGAGAAAGATATACACCATGGAATAATAAAAATTCCTTTGGTGGAACAATGAAAATAGAGGTCAATGGTAAACAATATAGAATTGATAGAAGATTTGACCCTAAGAAGGCATCTAATGATGTCTTAAATGTATATGACCTACAAACTAATTTAGAGGTTGATTTTGGAACTAATATCGGCGAAAAGATATTAAATCTAAATGCTGATTCATTTGAAAGAAGTGTATTTATCCCACAAAAGGAGCTAGAAGAGGGCTTTGGTTCTGATATTGAAGCTAAGCTTGCTAACCTAATTGGTGGTACTAATGATTCTCAAAGCTTTGAGGATGCGGTCGCAATATTAGATAATAAATCTAAATTATTAAGAATGAATTCTAAAAAAGGATTAATTATTGATAAGAAAAGAGAATTATCTGAGATACAAACTGAAATTGCTGAATGCAATAACAAGCTAGTAGGTATTAATGATATTGAAAAACAAATAGATATTATTAAATCAGAGATTTCAGGATTAAATGAAAAGAAAAAAGAAATTAATAATAAAATAATAAAATATTCTAAGGAGCAAGAAAAGAAAACAAAGCTTGCGGTAGCTAAAAAATATTATGAAGATATTCAAAATACTAAAGATTTATTAGAAAAGAATAATGAAATCTTTAATGGTGTTGCAGTAACGCCTGAGGATGTATTAGCTATTAGAAGTAAGAATAAAGAATTAATTTCTTTAAAATATGAATATGAATTAAAACAACATGAAAGTGGATCAGATGAAAAACTTGATGAATTCAAGAATAGTTTAGGCTTTAAAGATGATCTACCTACAAATGAAGAAATAGATAATATTTCTAAGAAAATTCAAAAATATCAAAATATTAAGGGAGTAATCAATGCTCATACTGCAGAGCCTGTAAAGACTAAACCAATTATAGGTGTTGCAGCATTAATTGTTTCTGGATTTATATTTATTTGTGGTATTGTTTCATTATTAATTGGTATATTAGGCGGAGAAAATACAAATAAGCAATTATTTACTAATATTGGTATTATAGTTATGATTGTTGCCCTACTTGGTATTATTTTGGGCTTAACATTTGTGTTTATTAATTATTCACATAATCAATCAGCAAGCTATACTAAGGTTAAGAATTATGATTTCGAATTAAGAGAAATAGAATCTCAAATAAGAGATTTCTTTGGTAGATTCCACCTATATTCATCAGATTTTTCTAATAATTTATATACTGTTAAGAGTAATCTTGAAAGATATAAGGATGCTCAAATTGAAAATTCTTATAAGAAGGAAGAAAACAGTAAGCTAGAAAGAAAAATTAATGAATATGAGACTATTGTTAAAGATTTCTTAAAGAAATTTAAAACAACAGCACCTACAACAGAAGAACAAATTGGTGAGTTAAATACTCACTTAAGAAGAAAAACAGAAATTGAAAACAATGTTGTATTTAAAGAAACTGCATATAAGCAATATATAACACTTCATGGTTTATCTGATTTAGAGGAGCAAGAAGAAGATATTGATTCTTTAAATTCTATTATTGCTGAAATTGAACAAAAGATTTCTGAATTAAATAAGGAATTAACAATTAAATCTAATAAGGTAGTAGAATATGAATCTGATATTATCAAGCTAGATGATTTAATTGAGAAAGAAGATGAGCTTTCTAAAGAAATTAAATCTCTTGAGCATCAATATGATGTATTAATTTCTACAGAAGCATACCTAAAGAAGGCACAAACATCATTATTAGAAAAATATGTTAAGCCAATGAAGGATAGCGTAGATAAATATGTATCTCTATTATTAAAAAATAATAAGGAATACAATATTGATGTTAATTTCAAATTCCAATTTATTACTAAGAACGGATTAAAGGGAATAGATCAATATTCTAGAGGATATCAAACAATTATTACATTATGTATGAGATTAGCATTAATCGATTGTCTATATCCAAAGGAGAAGCCATTTGTTATCTTTGATGATCCATTTGTTAACTTCGATGATGAGAAGCTTGATTTATGTAAAAATTTAATGAAAGATATATCTTCACATTATCAAATCATTTATTTTACATGTCATGATTCTAGAGTAATTAAATAGTAAACTTGTAATTTTTCTTACAATGTTATATAATAGATATAATAAAATATTAAATTTATAATAAAGTGGCAAAATACGGGATAACTGTATGACGCAAAGCTATAGGGCCTTTAACATGGCAGCCAGTTGCAAAAAATAAGTCCACTTTTATTGTGGACTTTTATTTTTTACCGAAAGGTGGTGAATGTATGTATACAGTAAATTCATTTGATCAATATCCTGAATTAAAAAATATAATTAAAAAATATGGAATAAAAAATTTCTTAGACCCTCTAACTAAAACAATTATGAGAGGTCATATAATGAATTTTATTAAATCATTAATTAAAGAAAAAAGACAATTCTCATTAATAATAATGGATATAGATAATTTTAAATACATAAATGATAATTATGGACATCATATCGGCGATTTAGTATTAACAGAGACTGCTAAAAATATTATTGATGCTGTAGGCGATACTGGTATCGTAGGTAGATTTGGTGGAGATGAATTTATAATTGTTGATTTTGTTCATAATGATTATGACAGCATGCATTCATATTTAGTAGATTTTTATGAGATTCCTTGTGTGAGTCCATTTAGAAGATATGTTAAAGTAGAAGATGTTAATTTATTTATTACAGGAACAATAGGCACTGCCAATTTCCCTAATAATTCAACTGATTTTGATGATTTATTTAGTAAAGCAGATAAAGCATTATATAGAGGAAAAATGAAGGGTAGAAATTGCTTTATCATTTATGTTCATGAAAAACATAAAGATATTGATATTTCTAAATTAATGAAAGAGCCTATTCAAAATTCAATTTATAATTTATTCCAAATGTTTGATGAAAGAAATGATATCAGTTATTTAAAAAATGAATCATTCAATTACATCAAAAAAATACTAAAGATAAGTGATATTCTTTTCATAAATAGAGATCGTGTTTTAGATTTTAATGACAGCATAGTTGTATCTGATATAGAAGATTTCTTAGATGATATGAACGTTGGTGTTTATAATTCAGTCACTGAGATTTGTGAAAAATCTGAGGATATGGAAAGATTTATATCAAATACAGGCTTAGTTTCTGTATTAATATCTAAAGTTATGTTTAAGGGTGAATGCTATGGATATGTAGTATTCGGAGATAAAAGTGTATTAAGAATTTGGCAAAATGATGATGTTGCCTTAGCTGTTGCTGAGTCAAGATTACTTGGTGCCCTACTTAGATATGCGCATTAAATGAACTGCCTTTGGCAGTTTATTTTCTTGGAGGGAAATTATGAGTTTTGAACAAAAAATATTTATAATTTATTTATGTATCTTAGGATTTATTTCTATCATTACTTTTTTCTTATATGGAATTGATAAGAAAAAAGCAGAAAAAGGTAAAAATAGAATCAAAGAAAGCTACTTATTAGGCTTAAGTGCCTTTGGTGGTGCGATAGGTGCATTTTTAGGAAGAATTATATTTCATCATAAAACAGATAAAATATATTTTTCTATTACAATTTATTTATCTATATTAATAGAAGCATTAGCAACAGCATTTATTGTATATGTTGCATTTGTGGGGGTGAATTTCTAATGGGAAAAACATCTTTAGAAAGATCTCATTCAAAATTATCTAATTTTAAGCTAACAATTTTAGCATTAATTGCGATAATATCATTTAATTTAATTTTTGTTGGATTAGTATTATTAAAATATAACCAGCAATTAAGTATTATCATAACTATTGTAGGAGCAGTATTATCTGTTCTCTCATTTATATTAATTAGAGCATTTGTCAGATAATTTTTTGTTATAATTTTTCCTTTAGTTTTTATTGTTTATGTTATAATAAAGATAAAGGATGTGATAAAATGATTAAAGACGAATTTTATGTTTTATCAAATGGAGTAAAAATTCCTAAGATTGGCTTAGGAACATGGCAGTCATCAAAGGAGGATACCTATAATGCATGTATGGCAGCTATTCAGGCTGGATATAAGCATATAGATACCGCATATGTTTATGAGAATGAGGATTCTGTTGGAAGAGCAATTAAGGATTCTAAAATCAAAAGAGAAGATATCTTTGTTACTACAAAGCTTCCTGCAAATATTAAAACATATGATGGAGCACTTGAATCTTTTAATGAATCTTTAAAGAATTTAGGTTTAGACTATGTTGACCTATATTTAATTCACGCTCCATGGCCTTGGGATAATCAGGGTGCTGATTATACTGAAGAGAATATCGAGGTATGGAAGGCTATGATTAAGCTTTATAATCAAGGCTTAGTTAGAGCTATTGGTGTATCTAATTTCCATGAAAATGAAATTGAAAGCCTAGTTAAGGCAACTAATTTCGTACCAATGGTAAATCAAATTAGATATTTCATTGGAAATACACAAGCTCCACTTACTAGATATTGTCAAAATAATAAAATATTAGTAGAAGCATATTCTCCTCTAGCAACAGGTGAATTGGTTGATATGGATATTTTAGATAATCTAGCTAAAAAATATAATACAACTAGAGCTAAATTATGTATTAGATATTGTATTGAAAAGAATACATTACCACTACCTAAATCTGTTCATGAGGAAAGAATTATTGATAATTTAGATGTAGATTTCGCAATCGATGGTGCCGATATAGATTACCTTGATTCACTATATCATATCGCTTCAACTAGAAAATACAGGAGCTAATAATGATTAACGAATTATTGAATATAAAATTTCCTATAATTTGTGGAGCTATGGCCAATATTTCAGATGGAAAATTTGCCGCTGTAGTTTCTAACGCAGGTGGACTTGGAATTATTGCCTCTGGTGGAAATGATTCTAATTGGGTTAGAAGCCAAATTGAAATTTGTAAAGAAAATACAAATAAGCCATTTGGTGTTAATTTAATGTTAATGAGTCCGTATTGTGAGGATATTGCGAATGTAATTATAGAAGAGAAGGTTCCTTATGTTACAACAGGAGCTGGAATGGCTAATAAATACATTAAATTATTTAATGAATATGGAATAAAAACAATTCCAGTTGTTGGAAGTGTTGCCCAAGCTATTAGATCTGAGCGTGCTGGCGCATTTGCTATAATAGCTGAAGGAATGGAATCTGGCGGTCATGTTGGAGATATTACAACTATGGCACTTGTACCTCAGGTTGTTGAGGCTGTAAAGATTCCTGTAATAGCTGCCGGAGGTATTGCTGACGGCAAGACTTTTTGTGCTGCTATCTCTTTAGGGGCAGAGGGAATTCAAGCCGGAACAATCTTTATTGCGACAAAGGAAGCACCAGTTTCAGATGAGTATAAAAATCTAATTGTAGAGGCAAGAGATATAGATACTGTTATTACAGGTAGATCATTTGGAGCTGGAGTTAGAATTTATAAAAATGAGCTTGCAAGAAATTATTTAGAATTAGAAAAACAGGCAGCTGATAGATTAGAATTAGAAAAGCTTACTGTTGATTCACATAGAAGAGCCGTTCAAGGTGATTTAAAAACTGGTTCATTTATGATGGGACAGGATGCTGGATTAATTAAAGAAATTAAATCTGTTAGTGATGTTATGGCTGATTTAATTAAAGATTTAAAAGAAGAAATGAATAAATTAAATAATAAAATTGGTAATTTAAAGATCTAGGTGAAATATCCTAGATTTTATTTTTATCTAAATATATATTATATATATTCAAATTATGCTATAATTAAGTTGATTTTTGAATAGGAGTGATTATATGGCTGATGATTTGACTGAGCCTCTTAAGGCCTATAATGACTTTTTAAAAGATAGAGTCATGGAAAACACAACTGCATATTTTGATCAACTTACCCAAAAATCAGGAATTGATGTTCAAGAAAACATTGAAACTGTAAGAAAATATAAAGGAAAGCTTAATGAAATAGATTACCTTAAAAAGAAAGTAAGTAGTACTAAAACATTTTGGCGAGTCTTTATAATACTTTCAGGTGTTTTAGCATTTTTTGGACTTCCTATTTTATATTATGGATATGAAATGGAAGAACAAATATTATTTATTGTAGGTATTATTGTATTATCTGTTGGTTTAATTGGCTTAATTACATTTATATCTATTAGATTATCTTATGTTAGAAAGAAGCTAAAGCCATTAAAAGAATCAATAAATGATAACACAATTCAATCTAAAGAATTATTGGATAAAGCATATTTACAGATGGCTCCATTAAATGCATTATATGACTGGAATATTCCAGCAATGATAATTAATAAATCAAATGATTTAATTAAGATGGATATGAATTTAAATCGAAAAAGATTTATGCAGCTATATAATAATTATGGACTTAGATATGATGAAGAAAATGATACATCTACAGTATTTGTTCAATCAGGTGAAATATATGGTAATCCATTTGTAATTTGTAAAGATTTTAGACAAAGCTGGACTCAAAAACAATATTCTAATAGTATTACAATTCATTGGACAACAACTATTTCAACTAAGGATGGAATAAGAACTATCCATCATAGTCAAACACTTACCGCGACAGTCACAAAGCCATATCCGGTTTATAATTATGTAACATATTTAATGTATGGTAATGATGCGGCTCCTAATTTAATATTTTCAAGAGGACCTTCAGGTGCCTCTGGTTTAACTGAAAAGAAGCTAAACAAAATGGTTAAAAAGGAATCTAAGATGTATGATAAAAAGGCTGAAAAAGCCTTGATGGATAATGATCCAACAACTAATTACCAAAGATTTGGTAATGATTTATTTGAATCATTATTTGATGGAACTAATAGAAATAACGAAGTAGAATTTAGATTATTATTTACTCCATTAGCTCAAAAGAATCTAATTCAATTAATTAAGGAACCAAAGCCTTATGGAGATGATTGGTATTTTAACAAAGATAAAATGCTAAATTATGTTCAATCAATCCATTCACAATATTTTAATTATACAGCTAATCCAAATATGTTTATTGATTATTCATATGAAGCAGCTAAATATAGATTCATTAAATATATGGAAGATTATTTCCAATCATTTTATTATGATTTATTACCTATAATTTCAATTCCAATCTATCAAATGAATAGATCACATGAAGATATTTATAAAGATGTATATAAAGATAACATTACTTGTTATGAACAAGAAGTAATGGCTAATTCATTTGAAAGAAGATTATTTTCACACCCTGATAGTGCAACAGATGCAATATTAAAGGTACATACTGAAAATAATAATGGAAATACGGATGTAGTCAAGGTTACAGCCTACAGTTATCAGGCAATACCTAAGGTTGAATACATCAATAAGGTTGGTGGAGATGGTAGAGTTCATACAATACCTGTTCATTATTATATTTATGAGCCACTAGAAAAAGAAAATTATATGGCTGTTGGTGAAAAGCCAAGTTCAAGAAAAGAATATTTATCTGCAATGTATACAAATACATTAGACGAAGGAATAAAATCAGCTGGTGGTACAGGTATAAATTCATACCAAAGAGGCTTATTTGCCTATATTTTAGGAGAATTCATGCAGGATGCTTCAGTTGATAAAGCATTTAAAACAAATGGAAATAAGGCTCCGACAGCACAAGAAATATTAAAGAAAGAAATAGAAGATATCGAAGAAGCTATTAATAAAGCAAAAGATGGTGTAGATAATTCAAATATTTCAAACAACAATAACACAGGTTCAAATTAGGTAACTAATTGAATATATAAAAAAGAAAAGGAGATTATAAAAATGGCAAACGCATTAGATGAAGAGACAGGACCTATCAGAGAAGAAGGTAGAGAAATTAACGTTATCGCAAAACAAATACCAGTTAAGGTTGGCGTAGGTTCAACAATTTTTGAGGTATTATTATGGGTATGTTTAATTATTCCAGGTGTAATTTTCTTAATAAAGAAGATTAAGGCTGGTACATATTTAAGACAATTAGAACAAAAAATCAACCATGATGCATCTCAAATCGATAATTATTTAGAACAAAGAGTAGTAATTTTATCTAATCTAGCTAAGCTAGTAGATAAGGCAGTAACATTAGATAAGGAAACATTTACTGCAATCGCACAAGCAAGAAGTGGTAAGCCTATTACTTCAGGCTTAACTGATGAAGAAAGAATTAATATGGGTAATCAAGCAGATACTATTAATAATAGAATCAATGTCGCAATTGAAAATTATCCAGAATTAAGAAGCCATGCTGAAATTGCTGACGCAATTAAGCAAAATGCATATCTTCAAAAGGAAATTACAGCAGCAAGAGAAACATATAATGATACAGTTGCTACATGGAACCAACAAATCCAAGTATGGCCAACTAAGATGATTGTAGCTGCAAAGGCTGGATATACAACACGTATTCCATATATCGCTTCTAAGGAAGTAAAGGAAAAGGCTACTGAAGTATTTTTCTAAAAAAATGAGGGTGTAAACCCTCTTTTTTTATGATATAATCATATTGATTTTTTAAAGGAGGAATTATGGAAGAAAATAAAAAGAAGACATATAAGCCAAATGATTTCTTGGCACCAAATAAATTTGTCGCAATATTATTCTATGTTTTATTTATTTTCATATTAGGCGCATTTATTTTATATCTAATGGCTTTTATTTATTCCGCAATTCATCCTAGCGTTCCTTATGGAGAAATAAAGGCAAGCTTTACATTAAAGACAGCTGATTTTGAAGGTTTATCTATAGATTTATTGAAGGCAAATGCTGTTAGCCAGGGCTACAGTAATTTATTAGTATATATTTTAGTTGCAGCTATTGTAGGATTCTTTACAAGAGATGAACTACAAAAAGATTTATTTAAATTCAAAGATCAAAAGAAAAGAAGGTTATATTATTGGTTCATACCAGTAACTGCCATAGCCTTTACCGCAATTAATTATTTCTTAGATTTATTTATATCTAATTATGTAAGTCTATCTGAAAACCAGATTCAAATAGAAAACATATTTAAAAATGGTGGAATGGCACCAATGCTTATAGCTACCATCTTCTTTGCTCCATTAGTAGAAGAACTTGTATTTAGAAAATGTATTTTCTCACTTTGTGGTGAAAAGAGAATAGTTCTTGGCTATTTTGTATCAGTTGTATCATTTTCATTAATCCATATGATTACAACATCAGCTCCAATTGGAGAATGGGCATTAATGACTGTTCCATATTTAGTTTCAGCATTATTATTAGCTGGAATATATCATTTATCAGGATTTAATGTATATGTTTCATTAATAGCTCATATTTGTAATAATATATTGGCAATAATTTTAGTATTTATATAGGAGGAGAAATTATGTTAAAGGTAAGCTTAGATAATTTTAATAAGAATGTATTTAATGAATTAAATAATACTTGGGCAATTATTACTGCAGGTGATAAAACTGTAGGCTATAATGGTATGACAATATCTTGGGGTGGCTTTGGTATTATGTGGAATAAGCCAGTTGCTTATGTATTTGTTAGAAAATCTCGCTATACTCATGAATTTTTAGATAAATCAAATAGTATTACAATGGCATTTTTAAGTGATGAATATAAAAAAGCTAAATCAATTTTTGGTTCAGAATCAGGAAGAGCTGGTGATAAATTTGCTAAAGCTAATTTAACACCTGTATTTGAACCTGATTTCAATGGATATTATCCAAAAGAAGCAGAATATGTATTTAAGATGAAAGTATTATATAATACTGATTTAGAAAATCTTCCATCAGATCTTAAAAATAATTTCTACAAGGATAATGATCTTCACACAATGTATGTCTGTGAAATTAAAGAATATCTAGTTAAAGAATAAAAAGAGGGCTCGCATGAGCCCTTTTTATAATAGAAGAAGTAAAATAAAAAACCTTGATTATTCAAGGTTCTTTAATAATTCTTCATTGATAATATTATAGATATCAATTTTTTCTTTTTTTAATACATAGCTAAATTCATCAATTATTAGCTTTTCAGCATCATGCATTACTTGTTCATCACAAGCATGTAGCTTTCTAACCTTATCCTTTAGGCTTAATTGATGCTTTTTAATTGATTTTAGCATTTGTAATGTATTTAATCTATTACCTAATTTAATGATTTCATTAAATTTTTTCTTTCTCTCATTATCATTCATAATCCAGAAAGGCTCTAAAAAGCTAATTTGATTAATTATTTCATTGATTTCGTTTTCTGATAATAATGAATGTAGTCTTACATTAGTTATTGGGTTATCAACCGGAATAGTTAATTCTGTCTTTGCTTCTGATAATGGAACAAGTAGATAATATTTAGTTGGGGTGCCGTTAAAGTTCATTTCAATAATATCTTGAACACGACAAATGCCGTATGTAGTATACACTAATACGTCACCTATTTGAAACACTGACAAAACCTCCTTTTCCTATAAAAATATAATAACCGAAACTCTCCTGATAATATTATATCATAAAATGATTTTTTTTCAAAACGAAAAATCTTAATAATTTTTTGTATGTAATTTTATATAATGTATTATATAATATATTCTAGAGGTATGGTTATGTTGTCAAATTATAATGAATTCAAAAACTTCATACAACAACTTGATTATAAGCCTAGGCTATTATTACATGCGTGCTGTGCACCATGCTCTAGCCATACTCTAATGGTATTAAAGGATTATTTCAAAATATCTATCTTTTATTCAAATGATAATATTTATCCTAAATCTGAATTTGATAAAAGATTAGATGAAATAATTAATTTTACTAAAAAGATATCTGATGATATTGATGTAATTTATGATGAATATAATGAAGCTGATTTCGATAATGCAATCAAAGGCTTAGAGGATTTAGGAGAAAAAACTAAAAGATGTTATGAATGTTATAAGCTTAGATTAGAGAAGACAGCTATTAAGGCTAAGACCTTAGGTTATGATTATTTTTCTACTACATTATCTATTTCACCTTATAAGGTTACTAAATGGATTAATGAAATAGGATATAATCTAGAAGAGAAATATGATATTAAATATCTTTTTTCTGATTTTAAAAAGGAAGAAGGATATCAAGATAGTATTGAATTATCAAAGAAGTATGGACTTTACAGACAAGATTATTGTGGTTGTAAATATTCATTAAAGGAAAGGAATGAGAGAATTGACAGAATTAAAAAAGAAAACTAAAATTCTAAAATTAAATCTTCCTACTGATAAAAGAATTATTTTTGTAAGTGATATTCATGGCGATCTAGATACATTTAAAAGAGGATTAGAAGAGCTTAAATTTTCTGATGATGATTATTTATTCATCATAGGTGATATCCATGAAAAGGGCGATGAAACATTTAATTTAAAAACTTTAAGATATGTTATTGAATTATCTAAAAAGCCAAATGTATTCCCTATGGCAGGTAACTGTGATGAGGTATTTAGATTTATCCTACCTGATGATGCTAAAGATAAATTCTTATATTACACAAATATAAAAAAGCATTCTATTTTAAATGATATTGCTATTGAACAAAATTATCCATTATCAATGGATATGAATGTATCTGATTTTGTAAATATGGTACAAGAAAAATATCCTGAATTTTATGAATTCATGGATTCATTAGCTGATGTTATTTTTATTAATGACTCTATAGTTTTAGTTCATGGTGGTATTGATGATATTAATAGTATTCCTGATTATTCAATATCAATGCTAAAATATGATAAATTCTATGAAATATCAAAGCCTCAAGAGAAGCTAATGATTGTTGGTCATTATCCAACAAGAAATTATAGAGGAGATATTTCTTGTGTAAATCCTATTTTTGATTTTAAGAAAAAGATTATATCAATTGATGGTGGAAATCATATTGTAAAGGGAGGACAAATTAATTTTGTCTATATTGATTCACTTGATTCAATGAAATTTGCATATATTTATTTAGACCATTATCCAAAGGAAGTAATTAAAGAGGATGTTGATTATGATAATCCATCAATTTTAGTTAATTTAACTTTTGGTGATAATGAAGTAGAAATAGTAGACCAGGATCTAGATTTCTATTTAATTAGACATCTAAAAACAAATACTACAATGTGGGTTCATACATCATTTGTTTACCAAGATCAAAAGAATAATAAAATATATGCGTTTGACGCATCAAATAATTTCTTATCTGTTAAAAAAGGAGATATTGTATCTGTAGTAAAGAAAGCTAATCCATATAGCGTTATTAAGAAGAATGGATATATAGGATTAATAGATACAAAATATTTAGATGAAGATTAATTATTTAATTAATAAAGATATAAATGCTAGAGATTATTTATTATCATTTTATTATTCTAAATCTAAGATTTATAAGCTGTTTATAGAAAAGAAAATATCAGTTAATAATGAAATTATAAATGAAAGAAAAGAATTAAAATCAAATGATATCTTATCTATAGATTATGATGAGGATATAGATTATATCCCATCAGATCTAAATATAGATATATTATATGAAGATGATTATTTTTTAATGATTAATAAGCCTAAAAATATAATCATTCATGATGATTCTAATTCACTTTGTAATGCAGTAGCTAATTATTATAAAAAAAATAATATTAGTTTAAATGTAAGATTTGCCCATAGATTAGATTATGATACAACTGGTTTAATCGTATTTGTTAAATGTCCATTATGCTTAAGCTATTTAAATCATTTCATTGAAACACATGAAATTAGAAGAGAATATATAGCAATAATTAATGGTAAATTAAATAATAAAAAGGGAACAATAGATCTACCTATAGGTGAAGATAGACATATTAATAATAAGATGAGAGTATCTAAGACAGGAAAAAGAGCTGTTACTCATTATGAGGTAATAGAAGAAAATAATAATTATTCTAAAATAAAAGTATTATTAGAAACTGGAAGAACTCATCAAATTAGATGTCATTTTTCTCATATAGGACATCCATTAATTGGAGATACATTATATGGAGATAAATCTAATTTAAGTGATAGATATTTATTACATAGCTATCGAATTAAATTTATTCATCCTATAACAAATAAAGAAATAGAGGTAGTGGCAAAGGAGCCAGAAGACTTTAAAATAAGAAAGTAGATGATAAAATGGAAATATTAAAAAAATATTGGAAGATGTTTCTTCCAATCATATTGTTATTAATCATTTTCTTATTTTTTGTTCTATTTTTTAGTATCCCTAGACTTGAATATAAATATGATGCTAATCAGGAATTATATAGAGTAACTAAGGTATATGGTGATTCAGCTACATATAAAATTAAAGATAGCGGTAAAAAGGGAGAAGTAGGAATAATTGGTCCAAGAGCTTTTTACAAAAAGAATTTAAAGAAGATTATATTTAAGAATTCGGAAAATATAGATACTATTGAAAGATTAGCATTTAGTGAATGTAGAAGTCTTGAAAATATAGATATATCGCATGTTAAATATTTTGAAAGAAATTGTTTTTCATATTGTAAGAAATTAAAGGTAGAGGAATTAAATGCCATAGCTATAGGAGCATCTGCATTTTATGGATGTGAAAGCATAGAAAATATTATATTTAATACAGGGCTTGTATCAATTGGAAGCTATGCATTCTCTAAAACCAAAATAGAAGTAATTGAATTACCTAATACAGTAAAAGATATTTATAATGATGCCTTTAGTGATATGGGAAATTTAAAAGAAATTAAAGTATATTCAGCCAGATTATCTTATGATAGTAGAATATATTTAAATTCATTAGAAAATGTAAATGTAACATATTTATATAACTAAAAAAAGAAGTCTAGCAAAACGCTAGACTTTTTTATTAAGCTTCTTTAACAAATGCTACATATCCTAAATAAGCTTCATATACATCGGCTTTAGATACAACCTCTTGTGGTGCATGCATTGACATTACAGGAACACCTGCATCAATAACATTCATATTTTGGTTACCCATGATATAGGCGATTGTTCCACCACCACCAATATCAACCTTACCAAGCTCTGCAGTTTGGTAATTAACATTATTATCATCCATTATTTTTCTTATTTTAGCCATATATTCAGGCATTGCATCATTACAGCCTGATTTACCTCTTGCTCCTGTATATTTATTAAATGTAATACCATGTCCTAGGAAACAAGCATTTTTCTTTTCAAATACATTTGAATATAAAGGATCAAATCCTGCTGATACATCGCTTGATAACATAGAAGAATTAGATAATGCTCTTCTTAATAATAAATCATTATAATTATTATTTTCTAAATTAATTAGCTCTGCTAATGTATTTTGGAACCATAATGAATGAGCTCCTGTAGCTCCTACTGAACCAATTTCTTCTTTATCAACTAAATATGCACAAATTGTCTTTTTACATTTACCTGCATCTAATACAGCTCTTAAAGAAGTATAAGCACAAACTCTATCATCATGACCATATCCTAAAATCATTGATCTATCGATTCCTAAATCTCTTGCCTTACCTTCTGGTACGATTTCTAATTCAGCAGATACGAAATCGTCTTCTTCAATATCATATTTATCTTTTAATAGCTTTAATACATTTTTCTTAACTGCTTCCTTATCAGAATCCTTAAGTGGCATAGAAGCGACTGTTAAATCTAGGTCTTCACCCTCAACTACCTTATTACCAGTTTTAGAAAGCTTATCAGCACCTAGATGTGGAAGAAGATCTGTTATAACAAATACTGGATCATTTTCGTTTTCTCCAATATTAACATTTATAATTTCTCCATTCTTTTTACATAATACGCCATGGATAGCAAGTCTAATTGTTACCCATTGGTATTTAATAATACCACCATAATAATGTAGGTCTAGGTATGCAAAACCTTCAGATTCATATAATGGATTTTGTTTTACATCGATTCTTGGTGAATCAATATGAGCACCTAAAATATTTATACCATTTGAAATTGGTTCATCGCCTATAACAAATACACAAATATTTTTACCCTTATTAACAGCGTAAACCTTATCTCCTGGCTTAATTGATTTTAATGTATTTATATTTTTAAATCCTAATTTTTCAATAAGCTCTACTGAATAATTAACGCATTCTCTTTCTGTCTTACATACAGAAATGAATTCTTTATAATCTTCACAAAAATCAGTAAGCTTTTTTAAATCTTTTTCATTATATTTGTTCCATGCATTCTTTTTAAACATAATAAACACCTCAAAAATTATTATATCACATATTTTTTGTTTATATAAATATTTAATATTATGTTATAATACTAAATAGATTGTTATACATAGGTGGTGATTGTCGTGGATGATAATAAAGAAAGACTACAAAAGGTAATGGCGTCTTGTGGTGTCGCATCAAGAAGAAAATGCGAGGAATATATTACTGCAGGTAGAGTTAAGGTTAATGGTAATGTCGTTACTGAGCTTGGAACTAAGGTTTCTAAGAAGGATGTAATTATAGTAGACGGTGTAGAATTAAATAGACAAACATTAGTTTATTATGCACTTAATAAGCCTACTGGCTACTTAACTGCAGTTTCAGATAAGCTAGGTAGAAGAACAGTAATGGATTTAATTGATCCTGAAACAAAGAAAACAAGAATCTTTCCTGTAGGAAGATTAGATTATGATACTTCAGGCCTTTTACTTTTAACTAATGATGGAAATTTATCATATAATTTAACAAGAAGTGAAAAGGAAGTAGAAAAGATATATCAGGTTAGAGTTGATGGGATTATTAACCAAACAGCTGTAACTAATCTTATTAAAGGAGTAGTTATTGAAGGTATTAAAACTAAGCCTGCCAAGGTTGAGGTTATTAGCTTCGATAAGAAAAATAATTCATCTTTAATTCAAATTGGTATTACAGAGGGAAGAAATAGACAGGTAAGAAAGATGTGCAAGGAGGTAGGCTTTGAGGTTAAAAAGCTTAAGAGATTATCTTTTGCAGGAATTACCCTAGATGGCCTATCTGTAGGCGAATATAGAGAGCTTAAACCACACGAAATAAAGATATTATATAGTTTGTAATAAAACCTAAATTATGGTAAAATATTATAAATGAGGTATTAATTTATGGACAAATTTGTTGTTGCTATAGACGGCCCTGCTGGAAGTGGTAAATCATCAATTTCTTCATTGGTTGCAGAAAGAGAAGGATTTACTCATATTGACACAGGTGCTATGTATAGAGCGGTAGCACTAGAGGCTATTAATAGAAAAGTTAATCTAGAGGATGAAAACGAATTTGGATTCGTCAAGGATATCGAAGTTTTATATAAGGATGGTAAGACTTATTTAAATGGTAAGGATGTATCTAAAGAAATTAGAACTTCTGAAATTTCAAGTGGAGCATCATTAGTATCTAAATATAAAATTGTTAGAGATAGAATGCTAATCTTCCAAAGAAAATCAGCTGAAAATGGTAAGGTAATTATGGATGGTAGAGATATTGGTACTATCGTATTACCAAATGCTGATTTAAAGATATTCTTAACAGCTAAGGCTGATGAGAGAGCAAGAAGAAGATTAAAGGAAAATAAAGAAAAGGGTATTGAATCTGATTTTGAAACAATATTACATGAAATTAAGGTAAGAGATTATAATGATTCTCATCGAGCAATTGCCCCTTTAAAGATTGCTGAAGGAGCAATATTAGTAGATACTACTCATATGACAATTGATGAGGTTATAGATCATATAATAAAATTAATTAATGAGAAGAGGAACAAGAATATGGCTAATAAAGAATCTAGTTTTGAAGAATTATTAAATAGTTATGATATTAAACAAAATATTAAGCCTGGTGATATTGTAGAGGGTACAGTTGTCCAAATTAGAGATGATAAAACTCTATTATTAGACATCCATAGCTTTACAGAAGGAACTCTTCATTTAAATTATTATACAAAGGATCCATCTATTTTATCATTTAAAGGATTAGTTAAGATTGGTGATAAGATTAATTGTAAGGTAACTAAGGTTGAATATGGTCAAGGTAGATTAGACCATAGCTTAATTATGCTATCTAGATTAGATGAAGAAAAGAATGAAACATTTAAAAAGATTATTGATGCTAAAGAACAAAATACAATCTTAAATGTTTATGTTGCTAAAGAGGTTAATAGTGGCTATCTATGCTCTTATGCAGGAATTGAATTATTCATGCCAAAGAGCCAAGCTATTAAGGATTTAGCTGTTAAATCTAATGTAGATGTTAAGGTAATTGAGGTTGAAGAATCTAGAAGAAGAGCTGTTGTTTCTGCCAAGGCTGTAGAGCATGAAAAATATATTGAGGAAAGAGACAAGGCGCTTGAAAAGATTAATGTTGGTGATGTATTAGAAGGAACTATTACTAAAGTTGAAAAATATATCGCATTCGTTAAGATTTCAAATATCGTTGGTGTAATTAAGGCAAGAGATGTATGCCATGAATTTGTTGATATTACTACAGTATTACATGTAGGTGATCCTGTTAAGGTTCAAGTATTATCAAAAGAAAATGGTAAGCTAGTTTTATCTAGAAAGGCATTAATTAAGACTGCATACCAATTATTTAAAGAAAACCATAAGGTATCTGATAAGATTAAAGGTAAAGTTACTAATAAGCAGCCTGGATATTTATTATTAGAAATAGCTCCTAATTTAAAGGGCTTATTACATCAAAGTGAATATTCATGGAATCCAAATGATAATTACAATAACAATGTTGTAATTGGTGATGAAGTAGAGGTAGCAATTATCTCTATGAATGATGAAAAAGAAAATATTAGATTATCTAGAAAAGCATTAATGGATAACCCTTGGGATAAGGTAGAAACATCTATTGGTGAGGTTCTAGATGTTAAAATCAAGGAAATTAATAAATTAGGCCTTGTTGTTGAAGCATTAGGTGTTGATGGTATTATTCCAGCATCTGAAACTAATGTTGAAGACACAAGAAGAGATTTAGCAGAATATTTTGCTGTAGGTGACGAAGCAAAGGCAGTTGTAGTTGAATTCAATAAAAAAGAATGGAAGCTAAAACTATCTATTAGAAAATTTGCTAATAAAGAAGAAAGAAAGAAAATCGAAAAATATCTTCAAAATGAGGATGTAACATCATCTATTGGAGATCAATTCGAGGATGTATTAAAAAAATAATTTAAGTGGTGGTGAATAATTATGTTGCCAAAGGTTGCGATTGTAGGTAGACCTAATGTTGGTAAATCTACGTTATTTAACCGTATTATTGGTGAAAGATTATCCATTACAGATGATCAACCAGGTGTTACAAGAGATAGAATTTATTCTAAGGCATCTTGGCTGTCAAAAGAATTCTTTTTGATTGATACAGGGGGCATTGAACTTGGTAATGCTCCCTTTTTAACAGAAATCAAGGCACAAGCTGAAATCGCAATGGAGGAAGCTGATGTTATTATTTTTGTTGTTGATTGTCGTAATGGTTTAACAAATGATGATATTTATGTTTCAAAGCTATTATATAAGACTGATAAGCCTGTTATATTAGCTGTAAACAAGGTTGATGATCAAAAGTTTAGAGATAATTCGTATGAATTCTATTCTTTAGGCTTTGGAGATCCAATCGTTGTTTCATCAAGCCATGGTATTGGTATTGGAAATTTATTAGATGAGGTTATTAAGCATTTCCCTAAGGCTGAAGAGACTTTTGATGATGGAGCAATCCATTTCTCAATTATCGGAAGACCTAATGTTGGTAAATCAAGCTTAACTAACGCATTATTAAATGAGAATAGAGACATTGTATCAGATATTGAAGGAACAACTAGAGATTCAATTGATACTAGATTTAAAGCATATGATAAAGAATATGTTGTTATTGACACAGCCGGTTTAAGAAAGCGTGGTAAGATTTATGAGAATGTTGAAAAATATTCTGTAATTAGAAGTGTTGATGCGATTGGAAGAAGTGATCTAGTAATATTAATGATTGATGGTTCAGTCGGAATCATTGATCAGGATTTACATGTTGGTCAATATATTGATGAATATAAAAAGCCATGTATTATTGTTGTTAATAAATGGGATTTAGTTGATAAAGATTCAAAGACTATGAAAAACTTTGAAGAGGATATAAGAACTAAATTTAAGTATTTAGATTATGCTCCAATTGTATTCTTATCAGCTAAGGAGAATAAGAGAGTACATACTCTATTCCCAGCTATTGATCAAGCATATGAGGCTTATCATAAGCATATTAAGACATCAGTATTAAATGATGTTATTATGGATGCTCAAGCAATGTTTCCAGCATCTGATTTCAATGGCGGTAAGCTAAAGATTTATTATGCACAGCAGGTTGGTGAATTACCTCCAACATTTACTTTGTTTGTAAACGATCCTGCTTTCTTGCATTTTTCATATTATAGGTATTTAGAAAATCAAATTAGAAAGAATTTTGATTTCTTTGCTACGCCTATTAAAATTGAATTTAGAAAGAGAGATTAATTATGAATATTTCAGTTATTGGTGGTGGAGCATGGGGTACAACCCTTGCCCAGGTTTTAGCGGATAATGGTCATAATGTATTAATTAGAGATATCAATGAGGATTTTGTTAAAAAAATCAATAATTTGCATCTTCATCCATTCTTTGATTTAGAAATACCATCTAATATTAAAGCAACTCTAGACTTAAAGGAGGCATGTAACTATTCTGATTTATTAGTTTTATGTGTTCCTACAAAGGTTATGAGAAGTGTATTACATGAAATAAATACATATATAAATAATAAAAAGCTATTTGTTAATGTTTCTAAAGGTATTGAACCTGAAACATCATACCGTGTTAGTCAAATTGTTGAAGAAGAAATATCTAAAGATAAATTCAAAGGCTATGTTGTACTTTCAGGTCCAAGCCATGCAGAAGAGGTTATCTTAAGAAAGGTTACTTCATTAGTTGCTGCAAGCACATCAACTGAGGCAGCACTTGAGGTACAAACTATCTTCTCAAATGATACATATTTAAGAGTATATTCATCTGATGATGTTATTGGTGTTGAAACTGGTGGTGCAATGAAAAACGCAATCGCTATCGTTTCAGGTGTAGCATCAGGTATGGGATTAGGTGAAAATGCTAGAGCGTTTTTAATTAGTAGAGGTATTAAAGAGATTGTGGCAATCGTACAAGCTCTAGGTGGAAATATTGAAACTGCATATGGATTATCTGGTGTAGGTGATTTAATTGTTACTGCATCATCTATGAATTCAAGAAATTTCCAATGTGGCTTAAAAATAGGCCAAGGTATGTCAGTAGCTGAGGCTCAAGGCTCATCAGTTCAAACAGTAGAAGGTATTAGAGCAATCGAGGCCGGATACGAAATTGGCAAGAAATATAATCTAGATTTACCAATTATATCAACTGCACATTTAGTAGTTAATGAAAAAATAGCTGCTAAGGATGCATTAAAACAGCTATTAGCTAGAAGCTTAAAGTCTGAAAGATATTGGTAATTTTAATTACATTTTCATTTTCACACTTTACATATATTGAATTAAGTGTTAAAATAAAACCATAAAATTTATATTAGAGGTAGCAATGTAAATTAGTAATATGACGAGAAGGCGTTCTATGACTCATATGAAAGGTAACCATTGCCGAACATAAACTATAGGCATATAGCTTATGTGGGGATATAGGGAATACTTATATCACTCCTACAATTATGTAGAGGTGCTAATAATTATATTTAAGATAATAAAAGGCACCAGAGGGTGCCTTTAATTTTTATCATAAGGAGGGATTATTATGAAAATTTCTGGAGTAGACGTAAGAGATTTAAAGAAGGAGTATGGTACACCATTATATATCTATGATGCAGCACATCTAAAGAATAATATGAGATTATTCAAAAACAATTTCAAATCTAACAAATTTGAAACTGAAGTATTATTCGCATCAAAGGCATTTAATGTAAAAGAGATGGTTAGAACTGTAGATAAGGAAGGATTATCACTTGATTGTGTATCTGTTGGTGAATTCTATACTGCATTAAATGTTGGATTTGATCCAAAGAGAGTTTATTTCCATGGAAATAATAAAACTCCTGATGAGCTAAGATTCATTATTATGAATAACGTTGGAACAATCGTTGTTGATAATTTAATGGAATTAGTTGCATTAGATATGATTTGTAAAGAATTAGATAAGCCAGTAAATATCATTATTAGATTAAATGTTGGTATTTCAGCTCATACACATAAATTCATTGTTACAGCTCATATCGATTCTAAATTCGGTGTTGGTTATGAATCTGAAGACTTCAAGACTATGCTTGAGGTAATTGAAAAATCTAAATATATTAATTTCTTAGGATTCCATTCACATATCGGTTCTCAAATCTTTGATTTGAAGGCATTTGAGGCAGCACTTGAAAAGCTTATTACATATTGTAAGGATTTCAAGGAACCACTTGTATTAAATATTGGTGGTGGCTTTGGTGTTAAATATACAGATGAAGATAAGCCAATCCCATTTGATGAGGTATCAAAGGTATTAATCAAGACTTGTGAGGATGCCCTAGTAAAGAATAATGTATCAATTAAGAAATTATGTATTGAACCAGGTAGATCAATTGTTGGTGAAGCTGGTTATACATTATATACAATTGGATTCACAAAGAAGACACCAAACAAGGAATATTATTTCATCGATGGTGGTATGACAGATAATATAAGACCTGCCCTATATCAAGCAAAATATGATTGTGATATCGTTGGAAAGGAAAACGAAGAAAAGAATCATAAGGTAACAATTGCTGGTAAGTGCTGTGAAAGTGGAGATTTAATTATTGAGGATTACGATCTTCCATCTGCAGAGCCAGGTGATTTATTAATCACTTATACAACTGGTGCCTATGGTTATTCAATGTCATCTAACTACAACAAGGCTTTAACACCAGCTGTAGTATTTGTTGAAGACGGCAAATCTAAGCTAGCTGTTAGAAGAATGACTTTAGATGAATTAATTGAAAGAGAAGAATAATGAAATTTACTAAAATGATTGTATGTGGTGAGGATTTCCTTATCACAATATATGAAGAAAATATTGATTATTCAAATGTCGCAATCAAGGTTTTAGATAGAATTAATGGTGTAGGTGCCAATAGATTAATAGTTGTTAAAACAAATGTATTAGAAATGATTATTTATGATACATTAGGTAGAAGAGAATTATTTAATTCAAATGCTCTAATATGCTTTGCTAAATATGTATTTGATCTAGATATTTGTAAAAAGAAGGAAATGACAATATTAACTGGAGCTGGAAGAACTAAACTTGAGGTTGTCCAAGAAATTCCTTTTATGGCTAGATTAAATTTAGAAAAGCCTAATTTTAATAATAGAATGATTTATGTAAATGATTCTATTGATTCATTTGGTAGAGTAATAAGAATTGATGATACATTATTAACAATTTATTCATTTAATTTATTAGGTGTTAATACAGTATTATTTGTTGATGATATCGAAAATAAAAATATTTTAGATTTAGTACCAAGAATTGCTGAATTTAAAATATTTAATAGAAAAACTGATGTTATATTAGCAAAGGTAATAGATAAAAAGAAATTAAGACTTAAATGCTATAAGCCTGGCCTTGGCTTTATTAACACAAACGGAAGTGGATGTGGTGCAGCATTAGTTGCAGCATCTAAGCTAGGATATATTAGAGGCAAAGTTGAATGTATTCTAGATAAAGGTAGTATTATTCCTGAAATAGATAAAAAAGGAAATGTATATATCTCTATTTCAGCTAAAAAAATATATGAATGTAATTATAGCGAGGAGGAATATTAAAATGTTAAAAGGTAGTATAGTTGCATTAGTTACCCCATTCAATGAAGATGGGTCTGTTAATTTTGGTAAGCTTGGTGAATTATTAGAATTCCATATTGCTAATAATTCTGGTGGAATTGTTATTTTAGGAACAACTGGTGAAGCATCAACTTTAACTTTCGAAGAGGAAGCTGAAATTGTTAAATACAGTGTAAAGGTTGTTAACAAGAGAGTACCTTTAATTGTTGGTTCTGGATCTAATGAAACAGAAAAAGCAGTTACAATGTCTAGAAAATATTCAGAGCTAGGTGCTGATTATGTTCTAGTTATTACTCCATATTATAACAAGACAAATGAAAGTGGATTAATTAAGCACTTTACTGCAGTTGCAGATGCTTCATTATGTCCAGTAATTATGTATAATGTTCCAGGTAGAACTGGTATGAATATGTCTTATCATGCAGTAGAGGTATTATCAAAGCACCCTAATATTTATGGTATTAAGGAAGCTTCAGGTAATATGAGCTATGCAATGAAGATTTCTAAATTATTAAATGATAACTTCATTATGTTATCAGGAAATGATGATATCATCGTTCCAATGATGGCTGCAGGTGCTAAGGGTGTTATTTCTGTATTAGCAAATATCGCTCCAAAGAATACTGCAAAGATTTGTGAATTATGTTTCCAAAATAATTATGCAGAAGCATTAAAGCTTGCAGATTCTTTATTAACATTTACAAATGACCTATTCTTAGAAGTTAACCCAATTCCTATTAAGGAAGCAATGAATTATTTTGGATTTAATGTAGGTGGATATAGAGCACCACTTGATTATATGAGTGAAGCTAATCTAAAAACATTAAAGGCAGAAATGGACAATGTAAAGGAGCTAATTAAGTAATGAAGGCAGTAGTAGTTGGTTATGGCGCAATGGGTAAAATCTTAGCTTCAATGTTAGGCGATGATTTAGCATCTGTTGTAGCAATTGAATGTGAAAATAAAAAATTAGATGATGTAAAAGAAAATTTTGATGTAATTATTGATTTTTCTAATCCAGCTAATCTAGATATGATTTGTGATTATGTATCTAAAACTAAAAAGCCAGTTGTTTTCGCAACAACAGGCTATACAGAAGAACAATTAAAGAAAATAGATGATTTATCTAAGATTGCTCCTGTATTAAGAAGTGCTAATTTCTCATTAGGTGTAATATTATTAAATAGATTAGTAAAAGAAGTAACACCTATTTTAAAGGATCAATATGATATTGAAGTAATTGAAGCACATCATAATAAGAAAAAGGATGCTCCATCTGGTACTGCTAAGATGTTAGTTAATTCTATTGTAGATGCAACTGGATATAAGGTAAATGAAGGTAGATCTGGAATTTGCCCAAGAGAAAAGAATGAAGTTGGTGTATCAGCTGTAAGAGGTGGTACAATTGTTGGTGAACATGAAGTAATGTATTGTGGTGAAGATGAAGTTATCACATTAAAGCATTCTGCATATTCAAAGAAAATCTTCGCAAATGGTGCTATCATTGCAGCAAAATGGCTTGTTAATCAACCAAAAGGCTTCTATGATATGGAAGATGTATTATTTGGAAATAAGTAATAATAGATAGAAGAATAGATGAAAAAATCTATTCTTTTTTCTTATTTATAGGTTTATTTTTAATCAAAAAAACATAAAAGCGTTATCTGTATAATGTGTTCGTACAAAAAATACAAATGTTCGCGAAAAATGAATTTTTTACTTGAAATATGAAATATTTAGTAATATAATAAACCTAGTTTATTTTTATAATAAGCTTATTATTATTTTGTAGAGAGGTTTTTGTTATGAAAAAATATAATGTTGGTGTTTTAGGTGCTACAGGTGCTGTAGGACGTGAAATGTTAAAAATTTTAGAAGAAAGAAATTTCCCAGTTAATGAATTAAGATTATTAGCAAGCGAAAGATCAGTAGGTAAGAAGGTTTTATTTGCTGGTAAGGAAGTAGAAATTAAATTAGCTTGCCATGAAGCATTTGCTGGTTTAGATATAGTTTTAGGTGCAGCTTCAAATGCTGTAGCTAAGGAATTTGCTGATGACATTGTTAAGGCTGGTGCAGTATTTATTGATAACTCATCTGCATTCAGAATGGATGAAAATGTACCTCTAGTAGTTCCTGAGATCAATGGAGAAGATGTTTTCAAGAACAAAGGTATTATTTCTAACCCTAACTGCTCAACAATTATCACATTAGTTGCTGTAAACGCAATTAATAAATTATCAAAGATTAAGGCTATGAATGCTTCAACATATCAAGCAACTTCAGGTGCAGGTGCTGCTGGTCCAGTTGAATTAATGGATCAAATGTCTGAATTAGCTGATGTATATAAGAATGATGGAACTATCTTAAATAAGGGTAACTTTGAATCTAAGGTATTCCAATATCAAATTGCTGGAAATGTTATTCCTCATATCGGTTCATTCCTAGATAATGGTTATACAACTGAGGAAATGAAGATGCAAAATGAAGGTAGAAAGATTATGCATTTACCTGAATTAAATGTAACTTGTACTTGCGTAAGAGTTCCAGTTGTAAGAAGCCACTCAATTAGTGTAACAGTAGTAACTGAAAATAAATTAGACATTGAAGCTGTTAAGGCTGCAATCGCTAAGGAAAAGGGATGCCGTTTATTTGACAACCCTGAAAAGAAGGAATACCCAATGCCAATTGTAACTTCAGATCAAGATATCGTTTATGTTGGTAGAATTAGAAAAGATTTAATCAACGAAAACGGAATTACATTATGGTGCTGTGGCGACCAAGTTAGAAAGGGCGCTGCAACTAATGCAGTACAAATTGCATTAAAGCTTGTAGGCCTAGATTTTTAGGAGGAAATTATGTTAACAGTAACAAAGTTTGGTGGTAGCTCATTATCATGTGCTACACAATTTGCTAAAGTTAAGAATATTATTGAATCAGATCCAAAAAGAAAAATTGTTGTATGTAGTGCATTAGGTAAAAGAGATAAATCTGATACAAAGATTACTGACCTTTTATATATCTTACATGCTCATTTAAAATATTCAGTTCCTTTCGAGGACATCTGGACAATGATTTATGATAGATTTGTTGGTGTAAGAGATGAATTAGGCTTAACATATGATATCACTAAGGATCTTGATGCTCTTCATGCTGAATTAAACAAGAATATTAGCCAAGATTATTTAGTAAGCCGTGGTGAATATTTAACAACAATTTTAATGTCTCAATATTTAAATTTTAAATTTGTAGATGCTAAGGATTTATTAAGATTCAATTATGATGGTAAGCTAGATGATAAGACTACTGAAGGAAATGTTAAGGCAGCCTTCAATAATTATGGTACTATCGTAGTTCCAGGATTCTATGGTTCTTATCCAAATGGTAAGATTAAATTATTATCAAGAGGTGGATCAGATGTAACTGGTTCAATCTTAGCTAAATGTGTAAATGCATCAGTTTATGAAAACTGGACAGACGTATCTGGTATTTTAGCAGCAGACCCTAAGTTAGTACCTAATCCAAAAGCAATTAAGGAAATCACTTATGCTGAATTAAGAGAATTATCTTACATGGGTGCATCAGTATTACATGAAGAAACAGTATTCCCTGTTCAAAGCTTAAATATTCCTATTAACCTAAAGAATACAAATGAACCAGATAATGTTGGTACATTTATTAGAAATGAATGTAGTGATACATCAAATATCGTTACAGGTATTGCTGGTAAGAAGGATTTCTTATCATTCAATATTCAAAAGGATCATATGTCAAATGAGGTAGGCTTCTTAAGAAAAGCATTATCAGTATTTGAAAATTATGATGTATCAATTGAGCATGTTCCTTCTGGAATTGACTCATTCTCAGTAGTAGTAGCTGCATCATCTGTAGAAAAGTGCAGATATGAGCTTGTTACTGAATTAAAGCAAGAATTAGGCGCAAACGTATCAATCGATGATGACATCGCATTAGTTGCTGTAGTTGGTAGAAACATGGCAAAGAGAAGTGGTGTTTGTGCTAAGATATTCGAAACACTTGGTGCTAAGAAGATTAATGTTAAGCTATTAGCTCAAGGACCATCTGAATTAAACATTATTATTGGTGTTGATTCAAAGGATTATGAAGAAACAATTAAAGCATTATATGATGCTTTAGTAAGATAAAAACTAGGGATTCCTAGTTTTTTCTTTTATTGAAAATAAACAAAGATAGTGATAAACTTTTCTTGTAGGTGGAATTATGCAAAGATTATTAAAAAACGATATGCGTAAAGGCAATATCGTAAAATCAATGTTAATATATACAATTCCATTAATAATTGCGAATATTTTCCAATTATTATATTCAACAATAGATACAGCAATTATTGGTCAATTCACTGATACATTATCAGTAGATAGTGTAGGTGCAGCAACACCAATAATTAATGTTGTTTCATTCTTGATTATTGGACTTTGTAATGGTGCAGCTATCCTTATGAGTGAATTCTATGGAGCAAAGGATAAGGATACCCTAAAGCAAGAAATAGGATTATGCTTTACAATATTTTCTATTTTTACTGTTGTTGCATCATTAATAATAATTATTTTTTCTAAACAATTATTAGTTGTTACAAATGTCCATGATTTCTTAATTGATGGAGCAAGAGAATACTTAATTGTATCAATGATTGGTGTAATCTTTGTTACTATATATACAATAATCTTTACTGCCTTAAGAAGTATAGGCGATTCAATATCACCATTATTAATATTAATAATTAGCTGTGTTATAAACATTGGCTTAGACCTATGGTTTATTGCTGGATTAAATCTTGGTATATTTGGTGCCGCCTTGGCAACAATTATAGCCCAAGCATTAACAATGGTTGTTGCCATTATTTATGTATTAATAAGAAATGATATTTTTAGATTAAAGATATCTGATTTTATTATTAGAAAAACATTATTTATTAGAACAATAAAATATGCATTAGCAAGTGCTATGCAACAAGTAGTATTATATATTGGTAAAGCATTAGTTCAAACAGAAGTAAATAAATTATCATTTGAACAACAGGCAGGCTATGCCTTTGGAACAAAGATAGATGATTTTGCCTTAGAGCCTTCTAAATGTATTGGACAGGCAGTAGCTGTATTTATAGCTCAAAATAGAGGAGCTAAACAGGGTAGAAGAGCTAAAAAAGGATATTTATATGGTCTTATTATGCAATGGACTATGGCTTTAACTATTTCAATAATTGTATTAACATTAAGAACTCAATTAGTTAAATTATTTACAAAAGATGAAGATAATATGATGTATGCAGCAATGTATTTAGGTGTTATGGGCTTTATTTATTTAATGCCAGGAACAACTAATGGATTACAATCATATTTTAGAGGAATAGGTAATTTATTAATCGTATTCTTATCTACATCATTCCAAATTATATTTAGAGTTATTGCAGCATTTATATTTATATCTAAATATAATGTTAGAGGATGTGCATTCTCAACATTTACTGGATGGGTATTTATGATTGCCTTTGAGCTTCCAATATTAATTTATTTCTGGAAGAAAAATATAAAAATACCTTTAGATGATGATAAACCAAATGAAGATACAATAGCTATCGAAGAAACAAAAGAGGCTTAGAATTAACTAAGCCTCTTTATTTTATTCATTTTTTGCTTCAACCATTTCTTTAAATTTTAATAAATCTTCCATGAATTCAAATCTTGCGATATAGAATTCATTTCCCATAGCGCCAGCAAGTACCTCAGGGTTTCTATCATGCATTTGAATGAATGGATAAGCATTCTTTATTTGTTCAAATGAATATTTATAATTACATCTATCACGTCTACCATAGTAGAAGCAATAATATTTTGGATGTGTTAAGTCTACATTAACAATTTTGTTGTAACACATTACATCAGCCCAAATTTGATATGTATCAACTGATTGACCAAAATTAATCATATCAGGAGTAAATCCTCCAGGTGGGCGCATGTTAACCTCTAGGGCTACGATATCTCCAGCCTTACCTAAGCCATGCTTATCATTTCTAAGCTTGAAGAATTCTAGATGGAAATATCTACTCTTAATATTGAATGCTTTAATAACTTTAGATCCTACCTCATAAACCTTGGCAGGAACCTCTTTATTAACATAATAAGATACCTCAAGGTTTTCATTTACGATATCCATAATTGAAGGTGGGAATACTTCATTATCGCAAAATACTACATTTGAATTTGCATCACAAATACCATCAAAAGAAATAATATCACCTAAGATATATTCTTCCATGATATATGGAACATTAAATCCTCTATTGTGGAATTTCTTTAATTCATCTTCATTTTCAATTCTATAAGTAGCAGCAGCACCAACTCCAACATCTGGTTTAACTACAACTGGGAATCCTACCTCTTTAATAAATTCCATATCCTCTTTGAAATTTGTACAGAATTTATATCTAGCTACTGGAACACCAGCTTTTTTATAGAATTCTTTCATATTACTCTTTGATGTGAAATTAACTACATCTTCAAATTTAGCACCAGTAATATTGAAATCAGTTCTTAATTTAGAATCTTGTCTTAACCAATATTCATTGTTTGATTCAAGGAAATCAATCTTTCCATATTTGAATGAATAATAAGCAACAGCTCTAAACATTTCATCATAGCTTTCCATTGAATTAACCTTATAATATTCAGTTAATGATGATTTAACATTATCATTTAATTGGTCATATGGTGTATCACCAATACCTAATACATTAGCACCGTTTTTCTTTAATCTATCACAGAAATTGTAATAATTTGTAGGAAAAGCGGGTGATATAAAAATAAAATTCATATCATTTCAACTCCTTTTTATAATTTGATTATAACACTATTTTTTTAAATTACATACTTTTAAAAACGTTAACATTAGGGTATAATTTCAGTTGAGGCGATATTATGTTTAAAAAGAAGAAAAAATCGATTGAAAACGAAGAAATAAAAGATAATAATGAGCTTAATTATGAATCAGTAGAGCTTAAAGATAAAGAAAACGATAATCCTAAGAAAAAAGGATTCTCAATTTTTAAATTAATTTTTTATGTTATAGTAGCTGCCCTACTAATAGCATTTGGTATTTTACTTTTAATCAAGAAAGAAGAATCAGTATTCATTATCTTTATTACTACAGGTGCAGTAGCATTAATTGTTGCCGCAATAAGGGTTGTTTATGCATTAGCTAATAAAGAAAAAGATCCAAAGATTAAAAAGGTTGATTTAATTATTGCGTTAATACATGGTATTTTAGCTACATATTTAATCGTTGCTGGTTTGATTTATAATAATGATTTAAGTGGAGATAGCAAAGAATTATCTGATTTCTCTAAATTTAATGATCAATATTATCCAGTTTATTTAGCTGCATTATTATATTCAGAAGCTGTTGCATATTTCATGAGCACAGTATTATTCAAGAAGAATTCTAAGAAATTTAATTTCTGGTTACATATAGCATTTATAACTATCGCAGTTGTAATCTTATCTCTTGCATCAGGAGATAAGAAAAATGTAAGTGGAACTAAGATTGTTGTTACAATCGCAATCATTTCTTTAATATGTGGAGTTATATCTGGAACTTTCGCATTTATTGCTTACTTCAATCCATCTAGTGGAAGCTCAAAGAAGGATTCTATTGAAGATGCAAAGGAAGAGAATAAAGAAGATGAAGAAGATATTACACTTCATCTACCAACTGATGATGACGATAATAATTCAACAGTAATTATGTAGGTGTATTATGCTACCTAAGGAACCAAATATATTATTAAGTGTCATTAACACAAAATTAAGAGATATGTATTCATCTTTAGATGACCTATGTGAGGACCTTGATGAATCTAGAGATGAAATTGAAGATATTTTAAGAGCTAATGGTTATGAATATAACTCTTCAAATAATCAATTTATTAAAAAATAAATAATAAGAATTTATTTTGCAGTGGGCCAAACATCACTGCAAAATTTTCTTTACTTATTTTACAATTATGGTATAATTAAAAAGAACATTTTTAAAGGGAAAAGAGATATAAGTAAAATTATAATTTAGGAGGCACAGACATCCCTGGAAATCTCTGTCTGGATTGGAAAGATGAAAGTTACTAAAATTGAACATAGTCAATTAAAGTTAACATTTGATGTTACAAAAGATGAATTCGAAAAAGCATTAGATCAAGCATTCGAAACAAAGAATAAAGAAGTTACAATTAAAGGATTCAGAAAGGGTGCTGCCCCTAGATCAATTTTCGAAAAGACATATGGTATTGAATCATTATTCACAGAAGCTTTAGATGTAATCTTCAATGAGAAGGTTAAAGAAGCTGTTTCTGATAAGGAATTAGTAGAAAAGTTCATTGGTAGATTTGAACCAGTTGTTGAAGAAGGATTTGCAAGAGGCAAGGACTTCCAAGTATCTTTAGTTATCGATACATATCCTGAATTCGATTTACCTCAATATAAGGGTATCGAAGTTAAGGCTAAGGACTTAAAGGTAACTGAAAAAGAAGTTAAGGCTGCAATTGATGCATTATTACAAAAGGATGCAACAATGGAAAAGAAGGCTGAGCAAGTAATCGCTGATGGTGATTATGCAGTATTCGATTTCGTTGGTTCAGTTGACGGTGTTGAATTCCCTGGTGGAAAAGCTGATAATTATGAATTACAAATTGGTTCAGGCCAATTCATTCCTGGCTTCGAAGATCAAATGATCGGTATGAAGGCAGAAGAAACAAAAGATATTAATGTAACATTCCCTGAAAACTATGGACAAGCAGACCTAGCTGGTAAGGCTGCAGTATTCAAGGTTACAGTTCATGAGGTTAAGGAACAAAAGTTCCCTGAATTAACTGATGAATATGTTAAGGGCTTAAATGTTAATGGTGCAAATACAAAGGCTGAATTAAAGGCTGCTAAGAAGGCTGAATTAGAGGCTGCAAAGGCACAAAGCGAAAAGGATCGTCAATTCGATTATATCGTTAACCAAATCTTAGACGCTGCAAAGGTTGATATGCCTAAGTCAATGATTCAAGAAAGAGTTGATCAATTCAAGAGCCAATATGAACAACAAGCTAAGATGTATAATATTCCATTCGAGAAGTTTGTTGAATTAATGGGTACTACAATTGAGCAATTCAATGACCAAGCTAATAGACAAGCTGAAAGACAAGCATTATTCAATGTAGTTGCTTCAAAGATTATTGAAGTTGAAAAGTTAGCTCCTTCAAAGGAAGCTATCGAAGCTAAGGCTGAAGAAGATTCTAAGTTAAACAAGAAGTCTAAAGAAGAAAATCTTCAAGCAAATTATGCTAGATATTATTCAGATTTAGCATACCAAGCATTAGTTGACTTATTATTAAGCAATGCTAAGGAAGTTGCTGAGGAGCCAAAGAAGGCTGCAACAGCTGAAAAGGCTGCAGCTCCTAAGAAGACTGCTGCAAAGTCAACTACAACAAAGAAGACTACAACAGCTAAGAAAGCTGAAACAGCTGAAAAGAAGCCTGCTGCTAAGAAGACTACAACTGCAAAGAAAACAACTAAGAAAGCAGAATAATTAATAAAAATAAGCCAGCTCACACTGGCTTATATTTTTCTATATTTAGCGTAAATTATGGAAAAATATGGTTTTTTGGCAATCTACTTGCAAAAGTGCCAAAAATGTTGTATATTATAGTTGTCGATTATAAAAATGTAATTGATGAAAGGGTGGTAAACTATGGAAGAAAATACAAAAATTGTTCTACCTGCCATTGCCGTAAGGGGCGTTATTCCTCTACCTGGAAATGATTTTAAGATTGAGGTTGGTCGTCCAAATTCTGTTGAAGCATTAGATTCTGCAGAAAAGATGTATGATGGTAACATTATATTATTAGTTCAAAAGGATTCACAGGTTGTTGATGTAACTCCTGATGATCTTGAACCTATGGGTGTTATTGCAAAGGTAACTCTTAAATTAAAGCTACCTAATGGTAATTATAAGGTTAAATTTAAAATTACTGGCCGTGTTGAAATTAGAGAATATACATCAACTAGTCCTTATTTCGTAGTAAATTATGAAAAGGTTTATTCAGTATTAAATAATGATGAAACTGAATCTGCATTAATAAAGCATATATCAGCTGAAATAGCTAATAATGCTCAAAATTTATTAATATCAGTAGATGAGGTTACTAAATTATTAAAGAATGAAATTAATGCTGATCAATTAAGTGATGTTATTGCTTATCAATTAAAGCTAAATAGTAATTTATCTAAATATCGTTATCTTGAGGAATTAGTAGTTGCTAAGAGATTAGAAATGATTCTTGAGGATATTGAAAGAGAAAAGCAAATCGTAGAAATTGAAAATAAGATTAACGCTGAGGTTAAGAAGTCAATAGATGAATCTCAAAAGGAATATTACCTAAGAGAGAAAATGCATGCTATTCAAAATGAACTTGGCGACAAGGCTAGACAAGAAGAGGATGTAGAAAAGCTTCGTAAAAAATTAGAAGAAGCTAAGCTTCCTGAAAATGTTTATAAGAAGGCTATGGAGGAATTACAAAAGTATGCAAATACTAGTAACCAAATGGCTGAAGCTGGTGTAATTAGATCTTATTTAGATTGGATTATCAATTTACCTTGGTATAAGGCATCTGATGATAACAATGATTTATCAGATGTTACAAAGAAGCTAGATAAGAATCATTATGGTCTTGAAAAGGTTAAGGATAGAATTATCGAATACCTAGCAGTAAAGATGATGACAGGACATAATCCTTCAACTATCATCTGCTTTGCAGGTCCTCCAGGAGTAGGTAAAACATCATTAGCAAAATCAATTAGTGAGGCTTTAGGAAGAAAGTTCGTTAAGCAATCACTAGGTGGTGTTAGAGATGAAGCCGAAATTAGAGGTCATAGAAGAACATATATTGGAGCATTACCAGGAAGAATCCTAAAGGGTATGAAGGATGCTGGTACAGTTAATCCTGTATTCCTATTAGATGAAATCGATAAGATGACAGCTGATTATAGAGGAGATCCAAGTGCTGCAATGCTTGAGGTTTTAGACCCAGAGCAAAACAAGTTCTTCAGTGATAACTATCTTGAAGAGCCATATGACTTATCTCAAGTAATGTTTATAACAACTGCAAATGATATTTCAGGAATTCCTGGTCCATTAAGAGATCGTATGGAAATCATTGAATTATCAAGCTATACTGAAATTGAAAAATTTAATATTGGATTTAAGCATTTATTACCTAGAAATCTTGATGAGCATGGCTTAAAGCCAGAACAAATTACAATTACTGATGATGCAATGTATGAAATCATTAGATCATACACTAGAGAAGCTGGTGTACGTGAATTAAATCGTATGATTGCAGCATTATGTAGAAAGGCAGTAAGAAAGATTTTAACTGAAAAGGTTGAAAAGGTTACTTTCGATGTTGCTGATCTTGAAAAGAATTTAGGTAAGATTAGATTTACTAATAATAAGAATCGTAATGAAAACCAAGTTGGTATTGTTACAGGCTTAGCTTGGACACAATTTGGTGGAGATACATTAGATATCGAAGTTACAACATATCCTGGCAAGGGTGGCTTATTATTAACTGGTAAGCTTGGAGATGTTATGAAGGAATCAGCTCAAGCTGCATTCTCATATGTAAGACATAACGCAAAGGATTTAGGTATTGATGAAGAAATATTCCAAAAGTGCGATGTCCATATACACGTACCAGAGGGTGCTACACCAAAGGATGGTCCATCTGCAGGTGTTACATTAACTACTGCATTAGTATCTGCCCTAGCTAACAAGCCAGTTGATTGTCATATTGGTATGACAGGTGAAATCACTTTAAGAGGTGCTGTACTTCCTATTGGTGGTTTAAGAGAGAAATCAATTGCTGCTCATAGAAGTGGTTTAAAGAAGATTTTCATTCCAATTGAAAATGAAAGAGATATTGAAGATATTCCAGAAGAAGTAAGAAAGGATTTAGAGATAAAGCCTGTTACTCATGTATCTGAAATATTAAATGCTGTATTCTAAAATAAAAATCCTTAGGCATTCTTGCTTAAGGATTTTTGTTTTGATTGACTTTTATAAAAAAAATTTATATAATTTTTATATAATATAAACGATTTTTATAAGAGGTCATTTTATGGTTGATCAAAAGCTAATCACGTTCTTAACCCTACTAGAGGAAAAGAACTACACTAAGACAGCACAAAAATTATATATTACGCAACCTTCAGTAACATACCATATCCAAAGTATTGAAAAGGATTATAATATTACTCTTTTTGAAAATGCCAAAACATTTGAGCTTACAGAAGAGGGTAAGGCAATGCTTGAATATGCTAAAAACTGTTTAATAGCTGATAAGGAATTAATGAATAATTTTAGAAAATCTAAAGAAAATCAATTCTTAGAAATAGGTTTTACTAATATCCTTGCAGGTACTAAAAATCTAAATTCACTTTTTGGCTTTGCTTTAGAAAATAATTTATTCTTTAATTGTTCATGTGCACATCATGATATTATTATCGATAAAATTAAAACTGGAGAATTAGATTTTGGTATCGTAGATCATAATTTTTATGATGATAAGCTTGAATCAATTACTTTATCTCAAAATAATATTATTTTAGTATGTGATCCTAATGGAAAATATAGAAGTGTAAATAGAATGACAAGAGAAAATCTTCAAAATGCTATTTTGATTATGGGAAATGCTGAATCAGGATTATATGAAAGTACTATAAATGCCTTCAAGTCTAAAAATATTAAATTAAAGAATAATACTATTTTAAAATCAGATTCAACTAATCTAATTATTAATCTAGTAAGAAATTATGATGGTATTGGATTCGTTTATGAAAGCTCAGTAGATGATGAATTAAATAAAGGTACATTAAAGAAGCTAGAGCTACTTAATTTTAATCCATATCAAAACGTATATTTAATTTATAGCAAGGCATCTAATCTATTCAAGAAGAAACAATTATTCATAGAAAGATTTAAGAAGAATAAAGAGGTTTAATATGAAAATATTTTATGAAGATAATCATATAATAGTAGCATATAAGCCTAAGGGTGTTTTATCTCAAGCAGATGGCTCAAACAAGCCTGATATGCTAACATTATTAAAAGAATATATAAAGGTTAAATATAATAAGCCAGGGAATGTATATTTAGGTTTAGTTCATAGATTAGATACAAATACAAGTGGAGTAATGGTATTTGCGAGAACCTCTAAAGCGGCAGCTAGATTATCAGAGGCAATTAAAAATCATGAATTAAAGAAAAAATATATTGCCACAGTAGAAGGTATTATTTCTAATAAGGATTATATAGAATTAGAATCATATCTATTAAAGAATGAGATAGAAAGAAAATCATATATCAATAAAAATGGTCAACAAGCAATATTAAAATATAGATTAATATCTAATTATAAAATAAATAATATTGATGTATCTGATATTGAAATTGATTTAAAAACAGGTAGATTCCATCAAATTAGATGTCAAATGTCATCTATTGGTCATCCATTATATGGTGATAAGAAATATGGAAGTAAGAATATCGTAGATGAAAATAGCTTCCCATTAGAAGCATATTATTTATCATTTCCTCATCCAACAACAAAAGAAATTCTTGAATTTAAAACTAAGGAGAATATTTAATGAAGCTAAATTTAGTTATTAATAATGCAATTGATGCTAAAAACATAAGTGGTGTACATAATTCAAATATAAAAATAATAGAAGACTATTTTAATATAGAAATAGGTGTTAATGGATCTAGTGTTATAGTTAATACAGAAGTAGAAGAAACTATTAAATTATTAGAATCTATATTTAATATATTATTAAAGATGTCATCACTTTCATTTAAAATAACTCCAAGAGATGTTTTATATGTAATAACAATTGCTGTAAATAATAAAGAAGAGCAATATATTGATTTTATCGAAAATAGAAAGCCTATATGTCATAATTTATATAACAAACCTATTTTTGCTAAAACTTTAAAACAAGATGAATATATAAAATGTATTCAAAAGAAGGATTTAATATTCTCTATAGGTGCAGCAGGTACAGGTAAAACATATTTAGCTGTATGCTATGCTGTATCAGAATTAAAAAAAGGACATATTGAAAAGATTATATTAACTAGACCAGCAGTAGAGGCAGGAGAATCATTAGGTTTCCTACCAGGAGACCTAAAAGAAAAGGTTGATCCATATTTAAGACCTTTATATGATGCCTTATATGATATGCTTGGTGTAGAAAATGTTACATCTATGATTGAAAAGCAAATTATTGAAATAGCACCTCTAGCATATATGAGAGGTAGAACATTAGAAAATGCATTTATAATTCTAGATGAAGCACAGAATGCAACAATAGATCAATTAAAGATGTTTTTAACAAGATTAGGTTTCAATTCTAAAATGATAGTTACAGGTGATATTTCTCAAGTGGATTTACCAAATTCTAAAAAATCTGGATTAAAGGTTAGTGCCAATTTATTAAAGGGATTAGATGAGGTTGGATTAATAATATTTGAGAAAAATGATGTAGTTAGACACCCATTAGTTGCAAAGATCATAGATAGATTTGAAAAACTAGAGGAATAGCTAAAATAACACAATATAATATTTTTTAAGTAATATTTATGTCAAAAATTGTGTAAAATAGAAAAAAAGTGCCATTTTTATCGTAAAAAGTGGCACTTTTTTATTTTTTGTGCTTGATTTCATTAAATAATAAGAATAAAATAAAATTATAATATTGTGCAAAAAAAGGAGATGTTATTTTGAAAGAAAACTTTTTTAAGACTTATTTCAAGACATTTGGCGTTTTCACATTCTTACTATTTGTTGCATTATTTGTTGGAATTGGCCTATTAGGTTATTCATATCCAACATTTGTAGGACCAACAGTAAGTGCGATTTTAAAGGGTGTATTACTTGTATTATTCCCATGCCTAGCTGTCATTGGATTATCTAAGCTTAAATCAGAAAAAGTAGGATTGCTTGATTTCCTACGTGTAGTTGCTTTTGTATCAAGCATTGTTTTATTAGTTATGGGAGCTGTATCTAAGAATCTAGATGGTTTAGGATATGGTCTTTACATTTGCTCAGCAGTAGTATTCTTTATTGAAGTTATCTTCAGAGCTAAATTTGCAGATGATCAAAGTGGTGATGCATCATTCAAAAATTATTTTGGTGCATTAGCTGGTACTTATAACCCATTATTAATTTTAATCATCGCAGTAGCATTAGCAGTTGTTGCTTCAGTATTATTAAAGAATGGTTATGTTGGCCAAGCATTTGGTACATTTACTAAGAATCAATTTGTTATCTTCGGTATCGCAGTTGGTGGTTTAGCTATGATGTTAATCCCAGCTTTAGATAGAAATGCTGAAGTTACATTATTAGATTTATTTGTTGCTTCATTATTTGTAGCATCTGTTTATTTAACATTCGTTGCTATTACATTCGTTTCTAAGAAAGAATTAATGGCAATTATGATCGTAGTTGTTGCTACAGCTGGTATCTTATTATTACGTGCTGTTTCTTACAACAAGGGTAAGGGTTATGATAATCCTGCTCATAAGGTTAGAACTTATTTCAAGCAAACTTATGAAACATTTGATCCAGCATTCGCATTAACAGTTGGTGGTTTCTTTGTATTATTCTTTGGTTTAGCATATGCATGTGCTATTAGAAAGAATCCTATTTCTGTAAGATTTGGTATGAATGGTAATGGTGTAATGGCATATTCAATCTTCGCAATTGCTGTTGCTGTTATCCTATTATTCTTAATTATTATATTCAGAAAGTTAAAATCTACTAAGATTGAAAAAGTTGACTGGGTACTAATTCCATTATTCTTTGGTAGTGCATCAGTTATTACAACAGTTATCGCTACTGCAATAGCTGATAGATTTGATTTATTCACTAAGAATACAATGTTAATGGTTGCATTAATCGTATTTGGTGTTGTATTCTTTATTACATGTATCGTTCAAATTATTAGATTAAGAAGCTTCGATCCAGTTTACGCATTAGTATCTGATAAGCCAGTTGCTAATACTGAAGAGGAAGAACAAGTTACTGAAGAAGAGCAACCTGAAGAGGAAGTTGTTGAAGAAGAGCCTGCTGATCCATTTGCATTAACTGAAGAGGATGAAGAAATCTACGAATCAGTTTACGGTAAGGATGAAGAAGAGGCTGAAGAGGTTGTTGAAGAAGAGCAACCTGAAGAAGAAGTTGTTTACGAAGAAGCAGTTGAAGAAGAACAACCTGAAGAAGAAGCTGTTTATGAAGAAGTAGTTGAAGAAGTTCCTGCAGAGGAAGAAGCTGTAGTCGAGGAAGAAGCTCCTGCTGAAGAAGAAGCCGATGAAGAAGAGGCTGATGAAGAAGAGGCTGAAGAAGAGGAAGAAGAAGACGAAGCTGATGAATACGAAGACGCTGAAGGCGATGATGAAGTATTCGAAGAATTACCTATTACTAAGGAATCTCAAGTAATCGTTCAAGACTTCCAAATCGTTGACGAAGAAGGTAAGCCAAAGAAGATTAAGAGAAGATTCAACTCTAAGATGATGTTCGCTCCTTATGAAACTAAGGAATACTACAATGAAATTAAGAATTATCTACAAATGTATCGTGCAAAGGGTAGATATTCTGCTAGATGTGAATCTTACCGTTATAAGGGCTTAGTTGCTAAGGTAGCATTAGGTGGAAAGTCTATTAAGGTATTCTTAGCAATCGATCCATCATTCATTGATGAAAATCCTAAGTACCATTTAAAGAACGTATCTGAAAAGAAGCAATATGCTGAAGTTCCAGTAATGATTAAGGTTCGTTCTGCTCGTGCATTAAAGTACTTCAAAGAATTAGTTGATTACATGATGGCTAATAGATTAGTTAAACCAAAGAGAAATTATACTCCAGTTAACTACATGCCTCAATTAATTCCAAATGGTGAAGCTATCATGGCTACACTAGGAATGACTACTGATTACTTACATAATTCAATGAACGTTCATTCAATTCCTGCTGATATGCCTGATGATCTTGCAGATTACATCCCAATGATTCCAGGTGAAGAATTAGATGAAGAAGAAGTTGAAGCTAATGTATACTTAGATACATTATGTAACCATTTCGAAGATGGTGATGAAATTACAATTGATGTATTAAAGACATTACACATTGTAACTAAGGGTAATGTATTAAGAATTAAAGCTAGAGGTACATTAGACCGTAAGTTAATAATTTATGCTGAATACTTTGACGCTGATGCATTAAAGATGTTAATGTGTACAAACTGTACAGCAATTAAGATTATTAGATAATAAAAATTGGAGTGTATTTTAAAAGATACACTCCTTTCTTTTTATGGTGATATTATGAATATAACAGTTTATTTAGGAGCTACAGCTCCTGATAATATTAAATATTTTAATGAATGTAAAAAGCTTGGTAAGCTAATTGCTACAAGTGGACATAAATTAATATATGGTGGCTCTAAATGTGGCCTAATGGGAGTCCTTGCTGATTCAGTAATAGATAATGGTGGATATGTTATTGGTATTGAACCAAAAATGTTTATAGATAAATGTGAGCAGCATGAAAATCTAAATGAATTTATTATTACTAATGATATATTAGATAGAAAAAGACAAATGTTAGAGCTTGGAGATATCTATATAGCTTTTCCAGGAGGCTCTGGAACATTATCCGAAATTACAGAAGCAATGGATTTAATATCATTACAATATTATACTGATGAATATATAAATAAAAAATGTATTTTTTATAATCTTGATGGTTATTATAATGAAATAAAAGAATTATTTAATAAAATGGTTTATGAAGGATTCACCAATAATGACAGAATTAAGGACGTTTATTTCGTGGATAATATAGAAGAGCTAGAAAAGTATTTAAAGCAATAAAAAAAGGGATTTCGCATCCCTTTTTATTATTTATATAGCTTTGATACGCCAGTTTTAATTGCTGCCTCACCAACAGCCTTACTAACTGCTTCAACAACTCTTTTATCAAATGGTCCAGGAACAATATAATCTTCCTTTAATTCATCATCTTTAATAATATAGGCAATTGCCTTAGCTGCAGCTAGCTTCATTTCTTCATTGATCTTAGAAGCTCTTACCGATAATGCACCTTTAAATAATCCTGGGAAGGCAAGTACATTATTAATTTGGTTAGGATAATCTGATCTACCAGAACCACAAATATAAGCTCCAGCCTCTTTAGCATCATCATATGATATTTCAGGTGTAGGATTTGCCATTGCAAATACAATTGGATTTTTATTCATAGATTTTATCATATCTTTTGATACAAGGTTAGGTGCAGATACACCGATGAATGCATCAGCATTTTTCATAATAGAAGCTAATGTTCCATCATGCTCCTTTGGTGTATCATAAGTACCTTCATCTAATAATTCTTTAATTAAGAAATTATATGTACCATATTTCTTAATATCAATTACTCCAGTGATATCATATGCATAAATCTTTCCAACACCAATTTTCTTTAGCATCTTAGCAATCATAGAACCAGCAGCACCAGTACCAGACATAACAACTGTCATATCTTTTAAGCTTCTCTTTGTTAATCTTTCTACATTTATGAATGCAGCAGCAACGATAATAGAAGTACCATGCTGATCATCATGGAATACTGGAATATTCATTTCTTGGATTAATCTTCTTTCAATTGTAACACATCTAGGTGCTGAAATATCTTCTAGATTAATAGCTCCAAGTGTAGGCTCTAAATACTTACAAGTTTTGATTATTTCTTCAACATCTTGTGTAGCAAGACAAATAGGAATTGAATCAACTCCAGCAAGCTCCTTCATTAATATTGATTTTCCCTCCATTACAGGTATAGCTGCGTGAGGTCCAATATTTCCAAGACCTAATACGGCAGAACCATCAGTGATTACTGCAACCATATTGGCCTTTGAAGTATAAATATAAGCATCATCAGGATTTTGTTGAATTTCTTTACATGCGTATGCAACACCAGGAGTATATGCAAGTGATAAATCATGTTGATTCTCAACCTTCACCTTTGATTTAATTTCTAATTTACCTTTATGCTCCTTATGCATATTTAAGGCTTCTGTTTTTAAATCCATATTATTTCACCTTCTCAAATAAATTATTACCATAATAATCAATAGCACAAATCATTTTGAAATTTTCTACTCTCAATTTCTTAATTGATTCAGGTCCTAAATCTAGGAATGCAATTTCTTTTGCTTCCTTAACTGCCTTTGCAAGTAATGCACCACAGCCACCAGTAGTAATAAAATATAATATCTTATTATTAATATAATAATCACTACATTCTTTATCTCTAGGTCCTTTACCAATTGTTCCAACAACCTTTAGGTCTGTCATCATTGGGGCGAACTTATCCATTCTAGATGAAGTAGTAGGTCCAATTGATCCAATAACATGACCAGGCTTAGTAGGAGTAGGTCCTGCATAATAAATAAATGAATCACTAAAATCAACAGGTAATTCCTCTTTATTTTTTAGCATATTAGCCATTCTCATATGAGCAGCATCTCTTGCGGTATATATTATTCCAGAGAATTCAACTACATCTCCAGCTTTTATATCTTTTAATTTATCTTTATCCTTTGGGTAATTTATTATCATAACTCTACCACCTTATGTCTAGATGCATGACATTGAAGATTTACTGCAACAGGAAGTGATGCAATATGACATGGATATAAATTAATCTTTACAGCCAAAGCAGTAGTATTACCACCAAGTCCCATTGGACCAATCTTTAATTCATTTATCTCTTTTAATAATTCTTTTTCTAATTTATTAGCATCTAGATCACTAGATTCATCATCAATAGGTCTTAATAATGCTTCCTTAGCAAGGATTGCAGCCTTTTCAAGGTTACCTCCAATACCAATTCCTACAACAAGAGGAGGACAAGCTCTACCTCCAGCCTCACAAATTGTATCTTTAACGAATTTTTTAATTCCATCAATACCATCTGCAGGAACTAACATTTTTACTTTACTCATATTTTCAGATCCAGCACCCTTTGGACAAACTGTAATTTTAAGCTTATCTCCCATAACGTGCTTAATATGAATAATGGCAGGAGTATTATCTTTTGTATTAATTCTATTTAATGGAGATTTAACAACACTCTTTCTTAAATAGCCTTCAGTATATGCTTGGCTTACGCCAGCATTAATGGCTGCTTCAATATCTCCATTAATAAATACCTCATTACCAATTTCGACAAAAACAATAGTAATACCAGTGTCTTGGCACATTGGAACATTTTCATTTGAAGCAATTTCATCATTTTCAACTATTTGTTCTAAAATAGATTTTGATAAGCCACTCTCATTATTGATACAGCTTTTAATTTTATTTAAAACATCTGATTCAATATAGGTAGCTGCTTCAATACATAATCTCTTAACATTTTTTGTAATAATTTCAGTCTCTATTGTTTTCATCTTTATAAACCTCATATTGAATTATACACTTTCTATTATTTAATTTAAATAATAATTTTATAAATATTGTTTTAAAATTATAATAAATAGACTATAATATTATTGTTATTGAGGTGATTATTCCATATGAATGATGTTTTTAATAAATGGATTAAAGAAAAAAAGAATGAAAAAGTAGAAAATGATACAATAAAGCATGAAGACCTAAAAAGATTCATAAAAGATTGTAATGCCCTATTTTTTCCAGGATATGTTGAAATTGTATGTGACCTAAATAAATATATAGATAAGAAGATCGAAGATGTCAAAGATGATCTTAAGAAATTATTAACTTGCATCAATGATATTGAAGCAATGAATGAATATTGTGGTGATTATGAATGTGTTATAGAAACATTCTTGAATAAGCTACCAGAAGTAGAATGGTTAATTAAGACTGATGTTCAAGCTCTATTTGATGGTGACCCTGCCGCTAAATCTGAAAAAGAAATTATTATTTGTTATCCAGGCTTGAAGGCAATTGTTACTCATAGAATAGCTCATATTCTATATGAAATGAATATTCCACTACTTCCAAGAGCATTATCAGAATATGCTCACTCTAAGACTGGTATTGATATCCATCCAGGCGCTCAAATTGGCCCATATTTCTTCATTGACCATGGAACAGGTATTGTTATTGGTGAAACTACAAAAATCGGCAAAAATGTCAAAATTTACCAAGGTGTTACACTTGGTGCCTTATCTCTATCTAAGGGACATGATTTATATGGCAGTAAGCGTCATCCTACTATTTCAGATAATGTTACAATTTATTCTGGAGCATCTATCTTTGGTGGAGAAACAGTTATTGGTAAAAATTGTACAATAGGCTCAAGTGCTTATATTGTTTCATCTGTAGAAGAGGATACAATTGTTACAATTGAAGGACAAATTAAAAAACATAAATAATTAATAAGCTGTTTTTTGACAGCTTATATTTTTTTAAGTGGTGATTTAATGAAAAAGAAAAAAAGAGTTAATAAAATAAATAGAATAGAGCCAGATAAAAATATTGGATTAACAGATGAAGAGGTTAATTTAAGAATTGCAAATGGTTATTCTAATCATTCAAGTAAATCTCATGAAAAAAGTTATGGAAAAATAATTGTTCATAATGTTTTTAATTTGTTTAATACAATTTTATTAATTATCGCAATAGTATTTTTCATATTTATAATGTTTTTGTATTTAACAGGAAATAATGAGGTTATTAATAAGCATTTTGGTTTTTCTAAATTTGGCTTTTTAATACCTGCCATTATGAATATAGTAATAGGAACTATTCAAGAAATTCATGGTAAAAGAGTATTAGATAGATTAAAAATTGTTACTGCCTTAAAGGCTAAGGTTTTACGAAACGGTAAAGAAATAATGATAGAATCTGAAGAAATTGTAATAGATGATATTGTTATTTTAAAGGCAGGAGAACAAGCAACTGCTGATTTCAAGGTACTTGAAGGTGAAGTAAGCGTCGATGAATCATGCTTAACAGGAGAATCTGATTATATTAAGAAATTACCTGGTGATACAATTTATTCAGGCTCTAATATTATTGTTGGAGATGCAAAAGTAATAACTGTTGAAGTAGGAGATAATACATTTGCGTCTAATTTAACTGAAAAGGTTAAAAATACAGAAAAAGCTAAATCTGAATTATTATCAAATATTATGAAAATAATGAAGATTTTAACTGTAATATTAGGAATAATATCTATTGTTATAATTGCGACATTATCTTATAAAATTATTAATCATGGCTCTGAAATAGAAACATGGGATGGTATGGAATTATCAATGACTGATCCTGTAACATGGGCAAGAATTATGATTACATTAGGATCTTTCGCAGTAGGTGTTATACCTTCAGGATTAGTATTAACTACATCTGTTACATTAGCTTTATCTATTGTTTCATTATCAAGAAAAAATACTTTAGTACAAGAATTATATTCCTTAGAAAATTTATCAAGAGTTGATGTTATTTGTCTTGATAAGACAGGTACATTAACAGATGGAACAATGAAGGTTTCAGATGTTAAAAGATATGCTCATCTAGAAGATATTTATGATAATATTAGAAATTTATTAGGTTCATTTAAAAGTAAGAATCAAACTGCAGAAGCATTATATAATAAATTTGGGGCTAATGAGGATGTTAAATACAAAGAATTAATACCATTTTCAAGTGAGACTAAATGCTCAGGATTAATATATGAAAATGGTGATAAATTATTACTTGGCGCTCCTGAATATATGCTTGAAAATAATGATGAAAGATTAAAAACAGTTGATGATTATGCTAAAGAAGGAAAAAGAGTTTTAGCATTTACATTAAATGATAAATTATTAGCATTCTTTATAATTGAAGATACAATTAGAGAATCAGCTAAAGATACTTTAAAATTCTTCAAAGAAAATGGAGTTACAGTAAAAATTATATCAGGTGATAATCCATTAACTGTAAGTAAGATTGCAGAAAAATGTGGTGTAGAAAATTATGATAAAATGATATCTTTAGAAGGTATGGATATAAAGGATGTTAAAAAGATTGCGACTGAATATACAATCTTTGCAAGAGTATCTCCAGAACAAAAAGAAGCAATTGTTGAAGCATTACAAAAGAAGCGTCATAAGGTAGCTATGACAGGTGATGGTGTAAATGATATTTTAGCTCTAAGAAAAGCTGATTCATCAATTACATTTGCTAAAGCTACTGATGCTGCAAAATCTGTATCTGATGTTGTATTAATGGATAATGATTTTACACATTTAAAGGATGTTGTTGGTCAAGGAAGAAGAGTTATTAGTAATATTCAAAGAACATCAATATTATTCTTAATGAAATCATTTGCTATTGCCTTATTAGCATTTGCATTAATACCACTAAGAAAAGGTCAAATGTGGTATACAATTGAGAATGCATATATGCTAGAAGCAGCAGTTATAGGTACAGGAGGATTTATATTATCCTTAGAAGGTAGTAAGGTACCTATAAAGGGTTCATTTATTAAAACAATTATTTCTAAAGCAATTGCTTCAGCATCTATAGTGGCTATTGCAGTATTAGTTCCTGTATTTTTATATGTTATACCTAAATTTTATGGTTACTCACCAATAATATCAGAAGAAAATGTTAAAACAATGATATCTATATTATTATTAATTGCAGGACTAGTAGTAGCTTGTACAATGTGTTATCCTTTTACAAAATATCGAATTTTTGCAATTGTATTAATATTATTAACTGCCTTTGCGCTATCTATGATGCTTCCTACATCATATATTGGTGGTAGAGCTACAGGTCCTGAAATGTTTGGATATGATACATCTCTTGGACAAACATTCTTGGATTGTCAATTTGCTAAAGAATTCCTAAGACCTTGGAATTCTCAAACATTAATTGACTTAAGAAAAGATAATATTAATTTCATTATTATGGGTATTTTCTTTGTTGCTGCCCTTCCAACTTTCTGCTTAATAATGTATTTTATTAACCATAGAATTCTTAAAAATGATGAGTATTATGAAGATAGATTAATGTTCAAAAAACGAGCTAAAAAAAAGAAGTAGAAAAGTAATGCTAAAAATTAATTTAGCATTTCTTTTTTTATATTTAAAAAATGAATAAAAAAATGATTAAAAAGTATTGATTATTTGAAAATAAAGTATATAATAATCGAATGATGTATTAAAAAATGAATATATTGCATTTTTGGAGGGGAAAAATATGAAATTTGATGAAAGTAAATATATGGAAAAATGTCAACATTCTCCAAAATTTAATAGAATTTTTTCTATCTTATTTTTTCTATTAATTTTAAGTAGTGTTTCATTTACATTTTTACCATTAATAAAAATAAATAAAGAAGTCATAAAACATATTGCTGGTCTTGGAATTAGCTTTGCATGTTTTAGTATTCCACTTTTTTTTGCTTTAATTTTTAATTTTGTATGTGATATGATTGAAGGAAATATAACATCAACAAAATTTGGGATTTTATTGATGGCACTATGCTTGGCATACCGTAATGCATTTAATGTTGGCACTAATTTTATTAATCCTATAGTAATGAATTTTGATTTGATAATTTTTGGTATTTTTATGATTATTTATACCATTTTAGATGCTTGCTACTTTAACAAATTAAAAGGAGCAGCGCTAACTGTTTTACAAACAATTAAATATGCATTAATTATAACTGGTTATATGTGTATTCAACTAATAATGTATAAATCAGCTACTGATGATATGAAATATACAATGGCATATATGATAGGAACCCTACTAATTTCACTATTTTTTATACCAGTATTTATTAATTTCTTAAATTATAAAAAAATAATTCCAACATCTGGTTTGGCTGCATCAATTATTTTAGTAGTAATTGCTTTATCTTTTGTTGTAACATGTGTTTTAGCGGTTTTAGGATTTGGACAAACAAAAATGGAGATTTATGTTGAGGGTGTTATTTGTATTGTTGTTGCAGTAATACATTTTATAATATCTTTAATTCTTTTAATTGTTGCAAATAATAGAATTTCAAGCATTCCTGATTATGAGCCAAAATATAATAATAATATTTTCTCAAATGAAATAGAAAATAAAGATGAAATAGAAGAATAAAAAGTATCAGTTTTCAGACTGATATTTTTTTATAAAAAAATTAAATAAAAGGTATTGCATATTTGAAAATAAAGTATATAATAATCGCATGATATATTAAAAAATGAATATATTGCATTTTGGGGAGTTAAGGAAATTCCAGTTACAAGCCAAGAGAAATAAAAACAAAATTTATTTTTAGAGGAAAGGATGAAAAGCTTTAGCTTTTCTTTTGGTAAATTGAGTTGAAACAACCAATTATCGAACTTCACGACATAGTAAAATACTATGGCGACAACTGCGTCGTTGATGGCATTAACTTGACTATCTACGAGAACGAGTTTGTAACACTTTTAGGACCTTCTGGATGTGGTAAAACTACTACACTTAGAATGATCGGAGGATTTGAGTATCCAAATTCAGGAGAAATAATCGTCAATGGAAAAATTATTAATGATCTTCCAGCTTATGCTAGACCTGTTAATACAGTATTCCAAAGATATGCATTATTCCCACATCTTAATGTCTACGAAAACGTAGCATTCGGCTTAAAAAATATCGGTAGAAAAGGATTAATAAAATTCTATGGCGGTATTGAAAAGCTAAAAGAGGAAACTATCGCAGAAAAAACAAGAGTAGGTGCGAAGAATCCAGATAGATGCAATTATTTTGACATCAATAGAACAATTAAAAATCACATTGATAAAGATGTAAAAGCAGCCCTTGAAATGGTAAATTTATCAGGCTTTGAAAGCAGAAGCATTGATAAAATTTCAGGAGGACAAATGCAACGTGTTGCTATAGCTAGAGCAATCGTTTTAAAGCCAAAGATTCTTTTATTAGATGAACCATTATCAGCTCTTGATCATAAATTAAGAGTAAACATGCAATATGAATTAAAGGAAATGCAAAGAGATTTAGGTATTACCTTTATTTTCGTAACACATGATCAAGAAGAAGCTATGACAATGTCTGATAGAATCATTGTTATGAAAGATGGACATATTCAACAACAAGGTACTCCAAAGGATATTTATAATGAACCAATTAATCGTTATGTTGCTAACTTCATTGGTGAATCTAATATTTTCGATGGTGTATATGTTAAAAAGAATGTTGTTCATTTCTTAGGACAAGATTTTGATGTTGTAGGATATGAATTTGATGATGAAGAACCAGTAGATGTAGTAATTCGTCCAGAGGATTGGGACGTAGTACCTCTAGAGAAGGCTAAGGTTATCGGCCATGTTAATTCATCTGTATTCAAAGGAGTACATTATGAATTATTAGTTTCTATCGAGGGTAAAGAATATAAAGTTCATACATATGAGGATGTTAAGACTGATGAAAATGTTGGACTTACAGTTGACCCTTATGAAATTTGTTTAATGAAGGTTGATGGATCATGCAAAAAACTAGTTCCAATAAAATAATTCCACCTCATCAAGTTTCACATCGTTTAGATAGATTAGCAAGACCATATTTAATCTGGTTATACTTATTAGCGTTAGTACCAGTAGTGGTAATGTTTTTCCTAATGTTTGTTGATTCAGAAGGACTATCTATAGGAGGGATGGAACCAACAATAACTAATTTTACAATCCTAACAGAAAAATCAACTTTAGTTGCGTTCTTTAATTCATTTAAGTTCTCAATTATTACAACAATTATTTGTATATTTTTTGCTATGTTAATAGCATATTCATTATATAAATCAAAAATTAAAAATAAATATTTAGTTTTATTATTATTAATACTTCCAATGTGGACTAATTTCTTATTAAGAATTAATGCATTAGCATCAGTATTCAATTCTAAGAATATATTATCATCTATTTTTGGATTTGATTTCCCTAATATTATTGGTTCTGATTTTGCAGTTATTCTAGGAATGGTATTCACATATTTACCATTTATGGTATTACCTATTTATACATCATTAGAAAAGATTGATCCATTATTACATGAAGCTGCCCTAGATCTAGGATTAACAGAAACTAAAAAGTTCTGGAAAGTAATTGTACCTATGGCATCTAAAGGTATTGTATCTGGTTCAATTATGGTATTATTACCATGTTTATCAGGATTCGCAATTCCTAAGATTTTAGGTGATGGTAATATCTTATTAATTGGTAATGTTATTGAACAAAAATTTATTAATATGAACTATAATCAAGGAGCTATTTTAGCAATAGTATTATTGATTATAATTTTAGGAGCTATCCTAATTATTAACAAAGTTGATAAGGAAGGAGAGACTCTAATCTAATGGAAAATAAAGATTTAAATGTTGAATTAGAAAACAATTCAACCGTAGAAGAAACAAAACCATATAATCCAGCTGACTATCATAGAGCAACTCTAGAGGAATATGGATTTAAGGAGCATAAGGCTCTAAAGATGGCATGGAAAATAATTAGTATTGTATTAGTAATATTTTCAATTTTCATGTTATATTATGCAGTAATTATTATTGCTATACAATCATTTAATGCAACTGACTTAACTACTCAATTTGATGGATTTACATTAAAGAATTACATTAATATGTTTGGTAAGAGAAGCTTAAATGATTCAATTGTTAACACATTCAAAACAAGTATCTTCGCAACAGCTATCGCTACTGTAATAGGTACTTTAATTGGTATTGGTATTTATTATTTACCTCCAAAGGTAAAAGCTAGAATATTATTATTAAATAATATACCTCTATTAAATGCTGATATTGTTACAGGTATTTCATTAATGCTAATATTCTCATTATTCTTAACAATTAATAAGCATATATTTGGTTTCTGGACTATTTTAATAGCTCATATTTACTTTATATTACCTTATATTGTTTTATCAGTAGTTCCAAAAATGAAGGAAATAGATCCTAACTTATTAGATGCTTCACTAGACTTAGGTGTTAGACCAATAAAATCAGTTTGGAAGGTAATTATCCCTGCAATTAAGGGTGGTATTTTCTCTGGTATGGTTCTAGCATTCACTATTTCATTCGAGGATTTCGTTGTAGGATATTTCACAACTGGTAATGGTTATAATACATTATCTATTTGGATTTATGCATCTTATGGTAGAAAATCATTATTCCCAGGTGTTTATGCCTTCTCAACAGCTTTAACAATATTTATGATTGTAGGAATTATTGTATATAATTTCTTAAAGAATAAATTAGTTGAGCTTAAAGCTAAAAAGGATATTAGAAAAATGACAGGAGGTAATAAATAATGAAAAAGAAGTTTTTATTATTATCTTTCTTATCATTTATGATTTTTGCAATATCATCATGTTCAAATAGAATAACATTATTATTCCTTAACTGGGGTGAATATGTAGATGAATCTTTATTAGATGAATTTGAAGAATTACATAATTGTAATGTTATGATGGACTTGGGTGAATCTAATGAAATTTTCTATTCAAAGGTTTTTGCAGGAACTACAGTTTATGATGTAGTTTGTCCTAGTGACTACATGGTAATGAAAATGTATCAAAAGAACCTTATTGAAAAAATCGACTTTAATAGATTAAAAAATTATGATGGAACAACTGATGTAAGAGAAGGAGTTCTATCAATAAGAGAAGATATGATTCAAGGAACTGATGAAAATATTGTTGATTATTATGTTCCTTATCTTTGGGGTACATGGGGTACTATGTATAGTACAAAGAAGCCAGGCCTAGAAGATGCTATTATAAATAGCGAAAATCAATGGGCACCATTATTTGATAGAAATGCTACACCATCTGGTACGAGAATTGCAATGTATGATTCACATCAACATGCATATTATGCTGCATGTAGATATCTAAATAAATCAGTTTCTGAAGAATTACCTAAATCTGATTTAGATCAAATCGGTAAATTAGTAGAAAAAATGAAATTCAATTCTTGGGGCACTGATATTATCAAAAAACAAATTGTTGCAGATAACCTTGATGTAGGTTTTATGTGGACAGGTGATTTCTTATATTATTATGCTGAACAAGCTGCTGATAGAACTTGTAGAGCTCTATTAGATAATAAAATTGCAAATGATGAAATTGTTCCATTCTTAGATGGAATTACAGACAATGATGATGATCCAAATAAGTTTACTAGAACTTATAAAGGATTAAAAGATTATGAAATTGGCTTTGATATCTTTATTCCAGAAGATACAATTGCTTTCTGCGATAATTTAGTAGTTGTTAAAGATAAACAAAGATCAAATGCAAAAACTGACTTAATATATGAATTCATCGATTTCATGTGTTCTCAAAGTATAAAACTAGATATGACATTACCAGATATTGATAAAGTTGATCCAGAAACTATATCTGAAGAAGAACTAGCTGAAATTGAAGAAAATTATATTAATCCTGCAAATACTAATACACAATATGTATGTTATGACACACCATTTGATTCTATTTATCATCAAATATTAGATTTAACTGCAGATATTGATGAATTTGATGATGATGCTTTAACTGAATTTAAATCATCAGCAAAATCTTCAGATCCTAAATCATTTAATGATTCTGATTTCTATTGGGCAGCATATAATTATGCACTAGCAATCGCATTTAAGAAATACTATCCTGAAGATGGTAAAGTAGGTTCTATATTAGGTTGCTTTGATAGAAAATATGTTAATCAAATTAATAATACATTTAATAACGCTAGAGCATAGAAAAAAGACGGTAGGTTTTTAAATAATCTGCCGTTTTTTTCATTTGTAATTATTAATTCATATTATCGTTTATTATTTCTCGACCATTATTACACAAGTATTTTTTACATATTTTACTTAGCGTTGTTTGTTTATATTTAGTTTATGTTTAATTTATTAAATTTATTTGATATAATAAAAATATCGAGGTAATGATATATGATTAATTTTCATAAGCTAGGATATTTAGATTTAAAAAAATTAAAATCATTTACTGATTCAAATAATTTCTGGTTACATCAATATAATCCAAATTGGTTATTTTTATGGTCTGATTTATATAAACCAGAAATAGCATTCACTAATGAATACACATTCATTAGGTTTTTAATGCCTGATGTTGGTATTTGTTATTATCCGCCATTTGGTGGTCCTTTTGCTAGGGGAGTAGAGATGATTAAGGATGATGCTGCAGAAAATGGATTTGAGGTCAATTTTGCCCCAATTTCAGAAGAATATAGATATGAATTTATGAAGTTAGGTATCAAAATATATGAGAATGAGCAATTTGAATCATATGTTTATCAAGCACTAGATTTATCTATATATTCATTATCAAAATATAAAAAGAAAAAACAAGCAGTAGATGATTTTAGAAGAATAAATAAAAATGGCTTTGTTAAAATGATTAATAAGGATGAATTCCCACAGGTTCTAGAATTCATGAATGAATATAACGCAGCTATTAATTCTGAATCATTAAATACTGAATTCTTTTCACAGCTTAATATGATTAAGGTTGCGATGGAGCATTTATATGAATTAGATATTTTAGCATATGAAATATCTGATGGAACAAAGATTGTTGGTATTATTCTTGGTACTATTATGAATAATGAGGCATGTGTACATGGCTTATATGTTTTACCTAATGTTAAGGGTGCTGAAGAAGAATTATTATCATCATTTGCTAGAAGTGTTCAGGTTGCAGTTAAATATATTAATTTAGAATCTGATAATGGTAATAAGAATTTAAAGAAAAAGCTAGAGTCATATTTACCTAATAGAAAAGAAAAATATTATGCTACATTTAATTTATAGAAGGAGTAATTAAAAATGGAAAACAATAACGAGCAAAAAATTCCTGAGTCTATATGGGCTGATGGAATTCCTGAGACAATTGATGAAAAGGATAAAATTAATCAAGAACAACTACACGCAATGGCTGTAGATTATATTACAAAAAATATTATTATCCCTAAGGGATTCAAAATTGAACCAGGATTCCCTAGAAAGGATTTCCCAAATATTATTTGTAAAAGGGACGGAGTTATTTATGCAATAGCTATATTCCCATCTGTTTACCCTCATTTTGTCGCAATGAATGAGGAATTTAGAGCTAAATATGTTGAATTATGCAAAACAATGAAGAAAAATATCAATGAAAGCAAAGAAGAAGGAAAGCCAGATGTTGAGGTTGTTCCACTATTCGCACCAGTTGGCTATAAATCAATTGATGATGAAAGAGCTAATGCTTCAATTGTATTAAGAGGAGATGTATTTAAAACATCATTCCCAGGCTTCGTTGTATTAAAGGATGAAAAGAATCAAGATATCATCCCTGCACATAACGAATTATTTAGACCATAATAAGCTGCAAATATGCAGCTTTTTTCTTTTGTTGAATAAAAAAATTAAATATATTATAATATTTATTATAAAGATAGGTGATATAATGGCTGTATTTGGTTTAATATTTTCAGCACTTATATATGTATCATTAATTGCGTTACTAATTTTCGTAGCAGTCATTTTTATTAAAAAGATGTATACCTTAAGCTATGAATTAATGATGATAGTATTCCTACATGGACTAATTACAATGATGTGCTTATCATGGGGCATCGTACTTATGTCTGGTGGATTTAAAGTAAGTGTTTCAGTCTATTTAAATAACGATTATACATGGATTATGTTCTTTTTCTTAGGTATGCTATTTATTTTTGTTGCAGTAGATTTTATTCAAAAGAAGCATATGAAGGATAAGCAAAATAATTTCTTCTTAGAAGCATCTAGATACATACTTCCAATGTTAAACGCACTTATTGTCTCAGGATGTACTTTTTTAATTTATTCATCTATCAATTATTTTAGATTTTTAACCCTATAGGATAAAAAACGTTTTCAAATTTATTTATCTTGTAGGGTATTGTTTATTATATTTTAGTTTTATAGTAAAATATAAAAGAATTTTGAAAGAGGCAGGTTATTATTATGAATGCAATTTTATCTGTTGTAGGAAAGGATACTGTAGGTATTCTAGCAAGCGTAGCACAAAAGTGTGCTAATCATAAGGCAAATGTAAATGATGTAACTCAAACTATCATTGATAATTATTTCGCTATGTTCATGGTTATTAATATTGATAACTTAGACATTGATTTCAATGATTTCGTTGATGAATTAGTAGGCTTAGGTAAGGAAAAGAGCTTAGAAATCCATTGTATGCATGAAGATATTTTTAATTTGATGCATAAAATCTAATTAGGAGGCCATCATGTATACTAAGAATGAAATAATGGAAACCATCAAGATGATTCAAGAGGAGAACCTAGATGTTAGAACAATAACAATGGGTATTTCTTTAATCGATTGTATGGATACAGACATTAATAAATCTTGTGAGAAGGTTTATAATAAAATTTATAATTATGCTAAAGATTTAGTTAAGACAGGAGAATCTATTTCTAAGAAATATGGTATTCCTATCGTAAATAAAAGAGTAGCAGTTACACCTATTTCTATGCTTGTTGGTGTATCAGGAGGAGATCCTGTATTATACGCTAAAACATTAGACAAGGTTGCTCATGATATTGGTATTAACTTTATTGGTGGATATAGTGCATTAGTTCAAAAGGGATTTGCCCCTGGTGATAAAGAATTAATTGAATCTATTCCAAGAGCATTAGCTGAAACTGAATTAGTTTGTTCAAGTGTTAATGTTGGTTCAACAAGAGCTGGTATTAATCTTGATGCAGTTAAAATAATGGGTCAAAAGATTAAAGAAGCAGCAGAATTAACAAAGGATAGAGAATGCATTGGTGCATCTAAGCTAGTAGTATTCTGTAATGCAGTAGAGGATAATCCATTTATGGCAGGTGCCTTCCATGGTGTTGGTGAGGCTGATTGTGTTATTAACGTAGGTGTATCAGGACCTGGTGTTGTTAGAGCAGCATTAGCTAAGGCTCCTAAGGATGCTCCTATATCTGAAATTGCTGAAATTATTAAAAAGACAGCATTCAAGGTTACTCGTATGGGACAGCTTGTTGGTGTTGAAGCATCTTCAATGTTAAATGTTCCATTTGGAATTGTAGACCTTTCATTAGCTCCAACTCCAGCAGTAGGAGATTCAGTAGCTCATATTCTAGAAGAAATCGGACTTGAGCAATGTGGTGCATGTGGTACAACAGCATGTCTTGCAATGTTAAACGATGCAGTTAAGAAGGGTGGAGTTATGGCTTCATCTAGAGTTGGTGGTCTTTCAGGTGCATTTATTCCTGTATCTGAAGATGCTGGTATGATTGATGCTGCAAAATCAGGTGCTTTATCAATTGAAAAGCTAGAAGCTATGACTGCAGTATGTTCTGTTGGTCTAGATATGATCATTATTCCTGGTGATACAACTTCTGAGGTTATTTCAGGATTAATTGCTGATGAAGCAGCAATTGGTATGATTAACTCTAAAACTACAGCTGTAAGAGTTATTCCTGCAGTAGGTAAAAAAGCAGGAGATTTAGTTAATTTTGGTGGTTTATTAGGATATGGTCCTATTATGAAAATATCAAAGGTTAAGCCTGATGTTTTCGTAAATAGAGGTGGCCAAATTCCAGCACCTTTAAATAGCTTAAAGAATTAAAATTAATGGTGATTTATCACCATTTTTTTGTAATTTTATTTACAATTAATATTAAAAATATTAAAATTTATATGAAATAAAATGATTCATTTATATAGCGGGAGAAAAATAATTATGGCAATTAAAAAAATATTTATGTGCTTATTTGTTTTATTTTCTTCAATAACTATTTGTTCATGTTCAAATAAAACTAATAATTCTAATAATAAATCATTGAAGGATGAAGCATTAGAAGAAAAATTAAGTGAAAATTATGAATATAAATTAACATTTAGAGGCTATTATATTAGTAGTGTTAAAGAAGAAAAAAAGAATGAATTAACTCTTGAAGTACCAAATGGCATATATGGTATTTCAGCAAGAGCGTTTTATCGATGTGGTATTACAACTATTGATATTCCATCATCTGTAAAAAAAATTGAATCTAGAGCATTTGAAAATTGTACTAGCTTAGTATCTGTAACACTTCCAGATGAATTAGAATCATTAGGTAATGATGCATTTGAATATTGTACAAAATTAGAAAATGTAAATATTCCTAGTGGTATTAAAACAATTGAAGCAGGTACATTTATTTATTGTAATAATTTAAGAAATGTAGTAATACCTGAAGGAATTGAATCAATAGAAAATAATGCATTTCAGCTTACTGGCTTAAAAACAATTACAATTGCTAAATCAGTAAAGAAAATCGGAAAACAATGTTTCTATAACACTTCAATTAATACAGTAACTTACAATGGAACTATTGAAGAATGGAAATTAATTGATGTAAATGCAGAAGCATTCAGGGATGGAGATACTAGAATTATTGTATGCTCTAACGGTACTACAACAGCAATTTAAATAACTTAAAGAAAAAAATGGTGATAAGTCACCATTTTTTCTTTTATATTTTAAATTGATCTAATAACTGATTCCAATATAATTCATATTGTTCATGATCTAGGACATGAACAGAAGAAATATTTTTAATATTTCCTTCTTTAGCAATATATACAAAATCAGATATATGTGGCTCTGCCTTATATAGATATACATTTACCATTTTTACATAATTTTCATTTAAACAATATAATCTAGTATGTCCATCTAATAATACATATTCATCATTAATAATTTGTACTGGAAAATACATATTTTCTTCATTAATGGTATCACCAATTTCATCAACTATATTCTTATCAATAAAAAACTTAGAAGGTTGAATTATTTTAATTGGTAATTTAAATGAATATACAATATCAAATTCTTGATAATATGTATTATTTGGAGAATGGAATTTATAAATATGAGGTCTTAATCTTCTTACAAATTCAACAATTTCTTCAATATTATCATAATCATTTGCAATAACAGTTGCCTCTTGTTTTTTAATGATAAATTTATATTCCTTATTTTCTTTTTCGATGATTATATTTTCAAAATCATCATAAAAATATTTAACATTTAGTTTCATATGCCACCCTATTGATATTAATCTAATTGAATTTATAACATATTTATGATAAAATTACTAGTAAATTATGAGTAAACTCATAATAGAGGTAGTTATGAAAATTTTTGGTGATCATGAAAAAAATTTATCATTATATGAATCTATTACGAGAAGCAGAAAGAGATCAATATTCCTATATTTTATAATTGCAGGTATATTTATTATATTTTTATTCTTCATTCCTGAAGCATATCAAAAATGGTATATATACGCATCTATAGGATTGTTAGCCTTTGGCTTCTTAGCCCTAACATGGTTTACATTCTATTATCTTTATAGATATCCAAAGAAGGTAAAGATATTTGATGAAATATTAGAGGATTATAAGAAGAATAAGATAATTAGTGAATTATCTAAAAGAGGTTTAAAAAGGGATAAACTTGATTGTGTTATTTCTCCATATAGATATATTAGAATCGCTTATGTTTATAGTGAAGAATTATATTATGAGGTAAGAATTGAACAAACAAGACATGGCTTTTCTACTGAATTAACACCAAAATTTGTTGTGAAATATTCTAAACGAGAAATCGTTAAATATTTTAGACATTACATTGGTAAATTTAAATACGAAGAAAACACTAAGGAAATGACAAAAAATCAATTCTATAGCTGGGTTCAATCTATATTTACTAATGGTGAATTAATGAATGATATAAAAGAAGAATTAAATATCTTTAAAGCTGATCACACAGAAATTGAAGTAATTAAGGCAGTAAATAATGATGAAGAAAAAGTAATAAACGAATAGGAGGATTTTATTATGAATGAGATTATTAGAGAAAAAATATTAAGAAATTTAGAAACAAATAGCCGTATTGATCTACATGATTTAGCGATTATGTTAGGAATTAGTGAGGCTGATCTCGCGAATGAAATCCAAAAAATGGAAGATGAAAAAATTATTTGTGGATATACTACATTAATTAACTGGGACAATACATCTAAAGAAATTGTTACAGCATTAATCGAGGTTAAGGTTACTCCACAAAGAAATCAAGGATTTGATATGCTAGCTGAAAGAGTAGCAAAATTCCAAGAGGTTACTAGTTGTTATTTAATGTCTGGTGGCTTTGATTTCATGGTTTTAATTGAAGGTAAATCTATGAAGGAGGTAGCTAAATTCGTATTTGATAAGCTATCTACTTTAGATTCAGTATTATCAACTTCAACACACTTCGTATTAAAGAAATACAAGGATCATGGTGTTTCACTTGTAGGCGAAGAAGAAGATGACAGAATGATGGTGAGTGCTTAATGCGCGACTTTTTAGCTAAAAAAGTAGTTGAAATTAAGCCATCAGGAATTAGAAAATTCTTTGATATTGCGTCAGAAATTAAGGGAGCTATCTCACTAGGAGTTGGCGAGCCTGATTTTGATACACCATGGCATATTAGAGAAGAGGGAATTTATTCCTTAGAAAGAGGAAAGACTCACTATACATCTAATTCTGGTTTAAAGGAATTAAGAATTGAAATATCTAAATATTTAAATAGAAAATATAATTTAAGCTATGATCCACTAAAGGAAATGTTAATAACTGTAGGTGGAAGTGAAGCTATTGATGTAGCCTTTAGAGCAATGGTTGAGCCAGGTGACGAAATAATTATCACTACTCCATGCTATGTATCATATGAGCCATGTGCTATTTTAGCAGGAGCTACTGTTAAAACTATTAGTTTAAAGAACGAAAATGAATTTAGATTAACTAAAGAAGAATTGCTAGAACAAATTACTCCAAAGACTAAAATATTAATCATGAATTTCCCTAATAACCCTACAGGTGCTATTATGGAAAAGAAAGATTTAGAGGCAATTGCTAAAGTTGCAATTGAACATGATATCTTTGTTATTAGTGATGAAATCTATTCTGAATTATCATATTTTGGTGAGCATGTATCTATTGCATCACTACCTGGTATGAAGGAAAGAACTTTAGTTATTAATGGCTTTTCAAAGGCATTTGCTATGACAGGCTGGAGACTAGGCTACGCTTGTGGACCAGAAGCCATTATTAAACAAATGACTAAAATACATCAATTCACAATTATGTGTGCACCTACTCAAAGCCAATATGCTGCAGTAGAGGCAATTAAAAATGGTGATGATGATGTTAACCAAATGAGAGAAAGCTATGATGAAAGAAGAAGATATGTCTTACATAGATTAAAAGAAATGGGACTACCTTGTTTCGAGCCTAAGGGTGCTTTCTATTTATTCCCAGATATTAGACAATTTAACATGACATCTGAGGAATTCTCTTTAAAATTATTAAATGAGAAAAGGGTAGTAGTTGTACCTGGAAATGCATTTGGTGAATCTGGAAATGGATTCATAAGAATATCTTATGCTTATTCAATTGAAAATTTAAAGGTTGCTTTAAATAGAATAAGTGAATTCTTAGATGATTTAAGAAATAAGAAATAAAAGATGGACTATATGTCCATTTTTTAACGAATGAGAAAGGAGGAATCTTTAATGGAAAAATATGAAGTAAATAAATTTATAGAAGAATCTAAAACTAGATTAAATGATATATATGAAGCATTATCTATTAAAGATAAGATTCCTCAATATGATAGCCTAAAGGCTGAATCTGAAAAACCAGATTTCTGGAATAATCCTGATAAGGCTAAATCAACTATTGAAAAAATGAATAGCCTTAACAAAGATATTTTAGGCTACAATAAGGGATTAACAATGTTTAATTCTATTAATGAATCAAAAGAATTTGCATTCGATGATCCTTCAATGCTTGAAATGCTAACAGATGAAATAAAATCATTTGAAAAATATTTAGAGGAGCTTGAAAACAAAACATTATTATCTGATAAATATGATTTTAATAACTGTATCATTGAATTCCATCCAGGTGCTGGTGGAACAGAATCAATGGACTGGGCTCAAATGCTATTTAGAATGTATCAAAGATTTGCTCAAAGAATGAATTATAAATTTGAAATTATAAGTTATGAAATGGGCGATGAAGCAGGTATTAAATCAGCATCAGCTATTATTTCAGGTGAATATGCATATGGTATGCTAAAATCAGAAAAAGGCGTACATAGATTAGTAAGAATTTCACCTTTTGATTCAAATAAAAGAAGACATACTTCATTTTGTAGTATAGATGTAACTCCTGAAATAGAAGAAAGTGATGAAATCATCATCAAGGATGAAGATATTAGAATTGATACATACCTTTCATCTGGTCATGGTGGACAGGGTGTAAATACTACCTATTCAGCAGTAAGAGTTACACATCTTGCAACTGGTATAGTTGTTACATGTCAAAATGAAAGAAGCCAATTAAAGAATAAAGATATCTGCTTAAAAATCTTAAAATCCAAGCTATTGGAGCTTGAATATAAAAAGAGAGAAGCAGAAATGAAGAATCTAAAGGGTGAACAAACAAATATTAATTTTGGCAGCCAAATTAGATCATATGTATTCACTCCATACACTTTAGTAAAGGATCATAGAACTGACTATGAGGTTGGTAATGTTAACCAAGTAATGGATGGAGATTTAGAGGGCTTTATGTATAGCTATTTAAAACAGCTTGCAGGAGCATCAAAATAGGTATAGATAATGATAATTAAAAACTTAAAGAAATCTAAAAAGAAATATATAGTAACAATTGAAAATGATGATTATACCTTTAATGAAAATATAGTAGTTAAATATAGATTAGTTAAGGGTAAAGAAATCACAGAAGAAACATTAAAAGAGGCTATCTCTGAAAATGATTATGATACTATTTATTTAAAAACTGAAAAATATGCTATTACCTATAGAAAATCAGAAAAGGAAATAGTTAGATATTTAAAAAACAAAAGCTGTGATAATAAAACAATTCAAAAAATTATTTCAAAGCTTAGAAGCCTTAAGCTAATTGATGATTCTAGCCTAGTTATTGATTTAGCTAATTCATTAGTAAAGAAATATAATGGAAAGAAAATGATTGAAGCTAAGTTAATTCAAAAAGGCTTTAATGATGAATTAATTAAAACGGCAATTGATAATATTGACTATGACACATATATTAAAGCTTTAGAGAAGCTTTATTTAAAGGTAAAAGATAAATACAATAAATATGATGATTATATTAGAATTATTAAAATAAAATCATATTTAGTAAGTAGAGGATATACATATAACGATATAGCAAATATCAAAATAAAATAGTGGGGGGATTTTATGTTAGAGATAAAAAATGTATCTAAAAAATATCCAGGTTCAAAGGATTATGCAATCCAGGATATCAATCTAGAAATCAAAGAAGGAGATATCTATGGATTTATAGGACCTAATGGTGCAGGTAAATCAACATTGATTAAATCAATTGTTGGTATCCATGATTTTGAAGGTGAAATTAAATTTAATGATATTTCTAATAAAGAAAATCCAATTGAATTTAAAAAGAATATCGCCTATATTCCTGATAATCCAGTATTATATGAGCATTTAACAGGAGTAGAATATATTAATTTCATATTAAATATATTTAATGTTAAAGATAATAAAGAAAATGAAATTAAGGAATTAGCTGATGTATTTTCTTTAGGAAATAAGATATTTGATCCTATTTCTTCATATTCACATGGTATGCAACAAAAGATTAGTATTATGGCTGCCTTACTTCATGATCCTAAGGTTTTAATATTAGATGAACCATTTGTTGGCTTAGATCCAAAGGCAACATATGAATTAAAGGAAAAGCTTAAATCATTATGTGAATCTAAAGGATTAATAGTATTCTTTTCATCACATGTATTAGATGTTGTTGAAAAATTCTGTAATAAAATATCTATAATTAAAAATGGTAAAATTGTTGAATCAGGTGAAACACAGGTAGTTAAGGGTGAAGGTTCATTAGAAGATAAATTTATGGAGATTTTCAATGAATAATTTATTCTTATTATTAAAAACTAATTTACGTGAAACACTTGATAAAAGAAAATTTAAAGAGAATAAGAAGCAACAAGCATTCTTTATTTATATTATTTTAATGGGTGTATTATTTGTTGTTTTATCATCTTTTTATAGTTTCATTTATGCAATGCAATATGTTGCAGCTGAACAAAAAGAAAATATATATAATTTGTCAGTTACATTCTTTGCATTATCTACCTTTATGGTATTTACATCATCAATTTCTAAAATGCAATCAATATTTTTAGGAAATGATTATGATATTTTATCTTCACTACCTATTAAAAAAAGAGATATAGTATTATCTAAAATATTTAATTTATATGTAATTGAATTAATTATTTGTTTAATTTTGATTATTCCTAATTCAATTATTAATACAATAATAACTCATAATTTATTTTATTTAGTATTATTACCATTAGCCTTTGTTGCCCCAGCATTTCCAATGCTAGTAGCATTATTAATAACTGCGTTAATGGAATTATTAATTAAAAATCAAAAGGTTAAAACTATTATTAGTACTGCGTTTACTCTAATACTATTAGTTGCAATATTTGGTTATGCATTTTATTCTTCATTCCAAATGACAAGTGAAGGATCAGATAGCGTAGGTCAAATAAAATTCTTTGATGGTATTTCAGGAGCTGCAGGATTTATTAATCCATCTATATTCTTTTTAAAATGGTCATTTACAAATAATGGCTTATGGATATTAGCCTACATTGGTGCTAATGCATTATTATTAATATTTGTATTATCAGTAGTAACTTTAATGTATACTAAAATTCATAATAATATGACAATTGTTAAAACAAATAAGAAGAATTATGATAAAGAATCAATAAAAATTGTAAGAAGAACACCAAGACAACAAATTGCATTCTTAACAAGAAAACAATTCTTTAAATCAAAAAATGCAATTATTCAATGTGGTATGGGATTGGTTTTAGCTGTTATTACTGCAATATTTATTGGTATTTTAATTAATACAGCTAATTTAGATGAATTTAAAATTGATGGTATAGATTTTGATATTAAAGCTTTTATTTATAATTGTGGATTTGCTATATCATTAGCTTTAGTATTCTTTATAGGAATCCTTCCTCCTGCATCAACTGCTGTATCTGCAGAAGGAAAGAAATTTTTCGTTTTAAAAACAATGCCAATTGATTTTAAAATGTATTTAAAAGAAAAATTAAAATTCTCATTTATAGTTATGGGAATACCTTCTTTAATTTCATCTATAATTTTAGTTATATTAATTAGACAATCTATTATTTCAATTATTATTACTTTATTATTCCCACTAATGTATTGTTTCGCATTATCAGCATTCACATTAGTTATAAATGCAACTTTCCCATATTTAAATTGGAAAGAAGATATAGAAGTATATAAATATCATAAATCAACTATTATAACTGTATTTGGTGATATGGGTATATCATTAGTTACTATGATTGTATCTATTTTTTTATTAATTGGATTAAGCATTATTGATTATGCAATTGCAGGTATAGTAACAGGAATAGTATTAATATTAATGTTTGGTATTATATCATTAGTATTCTATATAATATTAATGAAGGTAACTTCTAAAAAAATTACACATATTGAACAAGAAGAATAGGGGAGACCCTATTCTTTTATATTTATTAGTGATATAATGTATATAGTTTCAAACTATAGGAGGCACTTATGACTTTACAGCAATTAAAATACATAATTACAGTATCAGAAGAAGGAAGTATTTCTAAGGCTGCGAATAAATTATTTATATCTCAGCCATCACTTACTAATCAGATACATGAAGTAGAAAATGAATTTAATATTAAGATATTTAATAGAACAAACAAGGGTATTATAGTATCTCAGGATGGAGAAATATTTTTAGGCTATGCTAGACAAATATTAACTCAATATAATATGCTAAATGAAAGATATAGCACAAATGCACCTAAGGTATTATTCTCAGTTTCTTGTCAGCATTATTCATTTGCTGTAAATGCGTTTGTTGATTTAATTAAGAAATTTGATAATGATACATATGATTTTAGTATTAGGGAAACTGAAACATATGAAATCATTGACGATGTAGCTAAACTAAAGAGTGAAGTAGGTATTTTATATATAAATGATTACAATAAAAATGTAATATTAAAGCTATTAGAAGAGAAGAATTTAGTATATGAGGTATTATTACATTCAAAGCCTCATATCTTTACATCTTCTCATAGTCCTCTTGCTATAAAGAATTCAGTAGTATTAGAAGAATTAAGTGAATATCCATATTTATCATTTGAACAAGGTGATAATAATTCATTTTATTTTTCAGAAGAAATATTATCATATGTTAAAAAATCTAAAAACATTAGGGTAAGAGATCGTGCTACATTATTTAATCTTGCTATAGGTTTAAATGGATATACAATTTCTAGTGGTATTTTAGATACTGACCTAAATTCAGGAATTGTATCTATTCCTTTAAATGTAGATGATTATATTGATGTTATTATCATTAGTCATAAGAATATGATTATGTCTGATATGGCTAAATATTATATAGAAGCATTAAAGAGACATATTTGATATAGTTTAAAGCTATAGCAAAGATTAGTTAAAAAATATTTATTACTTACAAGTAAAAGCTATATAATTATTATATAAATATAATAAAGGAGTGAGTTAAATGGAGAAAATAACAAGCTTTACAATTGATCATATGAAGCTATTACCAGGCTTATATGTATCTAGAATAGATGAAATGGATGGATTTTATTTCACTACATTTGATATTAGAGTAACTAGACCTAATTTTGAGCCAGTTATGGATACATCAGTTTGTCATACAATTGAACATTTAGCTGCTACTTATTTTAGAAATTATCATAAGGAAGACACTATGTATTTCGGTCCAATGGGATGTAGGACAGGATTTTATCTAATTTATAGAGGAAAAAGAAGTGTCGATGATACAAAAAATGATGTAATAGATTGCTTTAAATTCATCTTAGAATTCGAGGGGGACATTCCTGGTGCTTCACCAATAGAATGTGGTAATTACTTAGATATGAATTTAAATATGGCAAAATATTATGCAAAAAAGTATTTAAATGAATTGGGAGTAAAATAATGAAAATATCAGAAATATTAAAACAAAAAAGAACATTATCCTTTGAAGTATTTCCACCAAAGAAATATGATGAGGAAATAGACAAGCTATATGATACCATTTCAAAGCTTAAGGTATTTAAACCAGATTTTATATCTGTTACATGTGGGGCAAATGGATCAAATAGAAAAAACAACACTGAGATTGCAGGACATATCAAGAGCCTTGGAATAGAACCATTAGCTCACTTAACTGGTGGACCTTCAAGTGAAGAAGATATTCTAAATGCAATTAAGGCATTAAAGGATAATAATATTGAAAATATATTGGCACTAAGAGGAGATAAGCCAGTTGATTATACAGCTGAATATTGTAAAACATTTGTTCACGCAACAGACCTAATGAAATTTATAAAAGATAATTCAGATTTCTCATTGGCTGGTGCGTGCTATCCAGAAGGACATTCTGAATGTGATTCTTTATATGAGGATTTAGTTCATATGAAGGAAAAGGAGGAAGCAGGTGCTGAATTCTTTGTCACTCAGATTTTCTATGATAATAATTATTATTATCGTTTAGTACAAGAAGCTAGAAGAATAGGTATTACTAAACCAATTATTCCAGGTGTAATGCCATTAATCTTTCCATCAAGTATTAAAAGAACAAAAGAAATGTGTGGATTAACAATTCCACTAGAATATAGAAACATGCTTGAGTATTATAAAGATAATCCAAAGGTTTTCAAGGAAATAGGTATTAATTACGCAGCATATCAAATTATGGATTTAATAGCCAAGGGAGCACCTGGTATTCATATTTATGTTATGAATAATGCTAAAACTGCAGAAGCTATTTACGAGAGATTAGAAAATGTCTTTAAGGAATTATTCTGATTTGATTAATCTTTGTTATAGATATATAGGCTATAAGGAAGATAATAAAGATATAAATATTGAAAATAGTGTTAAAGAAGCATTAAAGGAGCTTGAAGCTATATCACAATTTAAATATATTTATGCTGAATATAGCGATGTTATACCTATTTTAAACAAAGAACCTTATTTAAAATTCTTAAAGGGCTCTAAAAGCTATTATGTAGTTGCTACAACACTTGGTGTAATGGTAGATAAAAGAGTTCATAATTTATCTAAAACAAATATGCCATATATGGTTATATTTAATTCTTGTGCAGCTGCATATTTAGAATATCTAGCTGACAATTATGAATATAATAATCTAGGAGAAGATATATCATATAGATTTTGTCCTGGATATGGTGGTTCATCTGTTAGTGATTTATTAGAATTAAAAAAATATTTAAGAATTGATAAAATTGGAATTCAAATATTTGATTCTGGAATGATGCTTCCAGAAAAAAGTATGTTTGGAATTGTTGCTAAAAATAAAAATAATTCAAAAAGCTGTGACGGATGTGTCATGGAAAAGAATTGTAAATATAGAAAGGAGGATAAGAAATGCTACAACTAGATAAAATAATGATATTCGATGGTGGATTTGGTTCTGAAATTGAAAAAAGAGGATTAGATACAAATCTATGTATGGAATATAATATTTTAAAGCCTGAGGTAATAAAAGAAATTCATAATGAATATAGATATGCTGATTTTATAACAACAAATACATTTGGTTTAAATAGAATTAAATATCATGGTGAATATGAAATAAAAGATATTGCATTAAAGGCTATAGAAAATGCTAGATCAACTGGCAAAAAAGTATTGTTTGATATAGGTCCTACTGGAAGTATGCTAAAGCCTATAGGTACATTATCTTTTGATGAAGCTTATGAAGCATTTAAAGAAGTAGTATTAATTTCTAAAGATTATGTTGATGGATATATCTTAGAAACATTCTCTGATCTATATGAATTAAAGGCAGCAATATTAGCTGTAAAAGAAAACGCGGATGATAGATTATTATTTGCGACAATGACATTTGATAAAACTGAAAGAACATTAACTGGTTCATCACCTGAAATTATGGTTAATACTTTAGAGGGCTTAGGAGTAGACGCACTTGGTGTTAACTGTGGTTTAGGTCCTAAAGAATTATATAATGTTATTACAAGAATTATAAATTCTGCACATGTACCAATTATTATTCAGCCTAATAGAGGTCTTCCAAAGCTTAAGGATGGAAAGACTTATTATGATTTAACAATTGAAGAATATGATGAATATATTAAAAAATATGTTGAATTAGGTGTTTCAATTGTTGGTGGTTGTTGTGGTACAAACCCAGATTTTATTAAAGAAATATCTAAATATAATAGATGCAAAATAAATAAGATAAATAATCCATATAAAACAATGATTAATTCAGCTACAGTATTAACTGAAATTAATAATGTTGTTATCTGTGGTGAAAGAATGAATCCAACAGGAAAAAAGAAGCTAAAACAAAAGCTTATAGATGGTGATTATGATTATTTAGTTGGTGAAGCATTAAGACAGGTTGAATGTGGTGCTCAAATCCTAGATTTAAATGTTGGTGTACCAAAATTAGATGAAGTATCAGTATTAAAGGATGCAATGCTAAAGGTACAAGAATATGTAGATACACCACTTCAAATAGATACATCTAATAAAGAAGCAATGGAAAAGGCATGTAGATATTATAATGGTATACCATTAATAAATTCAGTTAATGGTGAACAAGCTGTTATGGACAAGGTTTTCCCAATTGCTAAAAAATATGGTGCTGTAGTATTAGGACTTGCATTAGATGAAAATGGTGTTCCTAAAACTGCAGAAGAAAGACTTGAAATAGCTAAAAGAATCATTAATGAGGCAGCTAAATATGGTATTCCTAAGGAAAGAATAATGATTGATACCTTAGTTTTAACTGCATCTGCTGAACAAGCTTTAGTTAAAGAAACATTAAGAGGTTTAACTCTAGTTAGAGGACTTGGTGTTAAAACAGCACTAGGTGTATCAAATGTTTCATTTGGTCTTCCAAAAAGAATATTATTAAATAAAACATTCTTAACAATGGCTATGTATGCAGGATTAAATATGCCAATTATTAATCCATTAGATGAAGAAATGACATCAGCTATTGATGCATATAATGTTTTATTAAATATTGATAATAATTCAATTAATTATATTGATAAATATAATGATTCAGAAGAAGAAAAAGCCCCTAAAAAGGCATTAGAATTAGATTTAAAAACTGCAGTAATGAAGGGCTTAAATAATGAATGTGAGGGCTTAACATTAAAAGAGCTTGAGGTTCATGAGCCATTATATGTAGTTAATGAAATATTAATCCAAGCCTTAAAAGAGGTTGGAGATGCATATGATAAAGGTAAAATGTATTTACCACAGCTTATAGCTGCCGCAGAAGCTGCAAAGGTAGCATTTGCTGTAATATCTAAAAAATTCCCTAAAACAGATAATAAAAAGGCTACAATAGTTGTAGCAACTGTAAAAGGTGATGTTCATGATATTGGTAAAAACATTTGTAAGGTAGTATTAGAATCATATGGATATGAAGTTATTGATCTAGGTAAGGATACACCAATAGACGCTATTGTTGATGCATATAAAAAATATCACCCATTAGCTATTGGTTTATCGGCCTTAATGACTACTACAGTAATATCTATGGAAGATACTATTAAAGCATTAAGAGAAATTAATTGTGAATCAAAAATAATAGTTGGTGGAGCTGTATTAACCCAAGATATAGCAAATTCAATAAATGCTGATTATTATTCAGTTGACGCACTTGATTTAGCAAGAATTATAGAAAAATTAAATGATGAGAAGTAAGAGGAGATTTTATTATGAAAAAAAGTGTTTTATTTTTAGGCTTAGGAGCATTCGCATTAGTTGCACTTGCTTCATGTGGTAAGAAAGAAGAAAAATATGATTTCAACGAAAGCTTTGGTAAATATGAAGATTTCGAACAAAATAAAGATGATTATGTATTAGGAAAAGATTATTTTAAATTAGTAATCGCTAATCCAGATACTACTAAAACTGGTGAAGATGAATATCATTATAAGTATTATTTAGAAGGCGAAACAATTGCTGAATTCGATATCCTAATCTTAGGTGAAAAGATTTCAGTTAAGACTTGTTTACAAGCATATGATGATTATTATGATAATGTTGAATTTGGTTATTCAACATATGATGAAGGCGTAACTTATTTTTTTGCAGAAGCTACTAAAGATGGTAATAAATTAGTTAATACACCAAATTTATTATTATTAGTTAATGATGAATATTCAAATTATACAATTAATAATTTCACACCAGCTGGTGCTGATAAGAAATTAGATCAAACTGAAGATAATCTAAAAAAATTAACAGCTGTTGTAAATGCTTGGCAATAATAGTATATAATAATAGAAGAGAGGAAGTGATATCTTGCTTAAAATATATAAAGAAATAATTTTAACAGTAACATTATTTACAATGTTAATAGTATTTAGATTTACATCTTTAAATTCAAATATTGATTTTGTTTCAATTACATTATTTGTAATTGTATTATCTCTAAGCTATGTTTCAAGCTTCATATCATTTTTCTTATTTGGTATAGCTCAAGAAATATCATTTGTCATTCAAGGAATGCCATTTAGCTTTAATTATTTATTAAATATTTATATTGGGTTAGCATTATGCTATATATTTATGGTAGGAATAAAGCTAATATTTAGGAAGAATGCATTACTTGCTTATCCAATTGTTTATGTTGGTAACAAATGGTTATTCGCATTTGGTCAGGATTTAAGAATCTTATTAAATGGTGGTATAGCATATCATATAGCAACAGAACAATGGATATGGATGAAGATATTAAATTCATTACCAAGCCAAATAATTGTTGGATTATTCATTGGATTTATATATCTATATAAAATATTTATGAAGACTAAATATAATTATAATGGAGGTTTAGCTCTAGCATGAAATCAGTAATAATTAAAACAAAAAAAGCACCAGAAGCAATTGGACCATATAGTCAAGCAATTGTAATGAATAATTTAGTTTATACATCAGGACAAATTCCATTAAATCCTGAAACTGGTGTTATTGTATCAAACGATATAGAAGAACAAACTAAACAAGCATGTATTAATATTTCAGAAATATTAAAGGCTGCAGGAAGCCATATTGATAATACAATCAAAACTACAGTATTCATAACAAATATGGAAGATTTTGCTAAAGTTAATGCAGTATATGCTAAATATTTTAAAAACAATCCTGCAAGAAGCTGTGTTGAGGTTTCTAGATTACCAAAGAATTCATTAATTGAAATAGAAGTAATCGCATATAAAGATTTATATTAAAAAAAATTCGCATTGAAAAAAATGCGATTTTTTTTATTGTTTTAAGGTTAAATTTAGTTTCGAATTTTATACTTAAGTTGAAAATAAAGCTAAATGGGGTGACTTAAGTGAAAAAGACTTTAAAGAAATTAATATTATTAGGTAGCTTACTTTCATGCTCAACAGTATTCTTTGCATGTAATGGTAAGGACAATGTAGCAAATAATGATAATAATATTATTGAATCAACTGATGATACTGTGATTACAGATGAAGATGATAATACAATTGATGACAATCAAGTATCAGATAATTTAGTTGATGGAGCTAACACATCTGATACAGAAGATAATCAGACAGTAGATGATAACACATCTAATACAGAAGATAATCAGACAGTAGATGATAACACATCTAATACAGAAGATAATCAATCAGGTGATGAAAACCAAACTGGTGATAATAATTCAGAAGAGGGAAATAATAATGATAACACAAATGAAAATCAGAATGAAGAAGGAAATACTTCTAATGAAGGAAATGAAGATGAAAATGAAAATACTTCAACTGATGATAATCAAGACGAAAATGGAGATACTTCAGACGAGAATCAAATTGAGCAATTTACTATAAACTTTGAAGCTAATAATTGTAAAGTATATATCTATGATACACAAGATATGTCTGGTGAAGGTACAGAAGCTCTAGAAGCAATAGCTAAAGATGCTTCAGGAAATATCGTAGTTGATGGCACTGGACAAATTAATTTCATTATCGTTCCTGATGATGGATTTGTAGTTGATATAACATGTATTACAATTAGTGGTACATATAATAAATTAAAATCATTATTAGAGGATGGATATGAAAATGGATATAGAATAACTAAGGTAAATAGCGATTTAAATGTAGTTATTACAGCTATTTTAGCTGAAGAGGCTTCTGATAATGTAACATCATTTATAATTACTTCATATAATGAAAATGTTGAATATACATTATATGGTCAAGCATCAGTTGGAACATTTACATATACATATGAAAATGGATTATTAACTATTAATACAGAAGCTTTATTAACATTATCATTATCAGGTGATTATTATGGATCCATAGTAATTAATTCGACAGCTGATGTTGAATTAGGATTAAATGGATGCAATATCACTTCAAGCGAAACATGCCCACTATATGTTAATTCAGAAGGTAATGCTGATATTAGTGCTAAGAGTGGAACAGTAAATTATATTAGAGATTATAGAGCAACTGTGGCAGATGATAGTACAACAGATGTGTCAGCAACTATTTATTCTGTAGGAGACCTTAAGCTTAAAGGCAAAGGTGAATTATATGTTTACTCAACTTATAATAATGGTATCCATACAAAAGATGATTTAGTATGCCAAAATTTAGATTTGACCGTAAATGTATGTGATAATGCATTAAAGGGAAATGATTCAGTAACTATTTCGTCTGGTACATATACATTAATTGCTACTGCAGGAGATGGTATTAAAACATCTAATTCAGCTATAAATTCTAATAATATTCAAAAAGGAACAATAACAATTGATGGTGGAACTATTAATATTTATTCAGCATTTGATGGTATTGATGCAGCTTATGATGTAATTATTAATAATGACCCTGTTATTAATATATATACTGATAAATATTCAACATATTCAACAGAAACAAGCTATGTAACTGATAGTGTTTATTATATTAGATCAACATCACAATCATATAAATATTCAATTTATTATTACAATTCATCTACAGGTGAATATGTATGGAAAAATGCATCTACAACACCTAAATATACAGTATCTGGCCAAATGGGAAGAACTACATATTATTATTACGAATGCGAAAAGCCTTCAGGCTATGATAAACTAATAGTATATGTATATAATTCAACTCAATCACAAGGACAAAGCACATCATATTATAAGGCATCATCATATTTATCAATTAATGATGATAAGGATACAATTGCTTGGTCTAATAATTCATTTAGTTTCACAAATTATACAACACAATCTAGTCAGCCTGGTGGTGGTATGCAAGATGGTAATAGTGATAAGGCATCTTATTCATCTAAGGGAATTAAATCATTTAATTCTATAATTATTAATGGTGGAACAATCTATATTAAGGCTTATGATGACGCAATTCATGCTAATAATGATGAAGCACTAGAATCAGGTGTTACTCCATTAGGTAACGTTGAAATTAATGGTGGTATTTTAACAGTTTATTCAAATGATGATGGAATTCATGCTGATGGAATATTAACAATTAATGATGGAACAATTAAGGTTGAATACAGTTATGAGGGTATTGAAGGAACTAAGATTATTGTAAATGGAGGAAGTACTACAGTAATATCAAAGGATGATGGATTTAATTCAACATTATCAACAGGAACATATGGTATTACAATTACTGGTGGTGAAATCTATGTATATGCAGGTGGTGATGGCATTGACGCTAACACAACGACACAATATGGTGGATTCTTAATCACTGGTGGTAAAACAGTAGTAATCTCTACATCTGGTGGAAATTCGTGTCTAGATACTGAGCAAGGCTATACGTACCAAGGCGGATATGTAGTTGCAATGTGTCCTACTGGAATGACATCTGAATGCGAAAAGGTATCTGGTGGTATTTCAAGTTATGGTAAGACAGCAAATACTACGCTTACAGCTAATTATTATTTAACAATATCTAATATGGTTGTAATTAAACTTCCTAGTTCAATTTCTAATGGATATGTCATTGAATTAGGCAATAAATCAGCAACAGTTTCAACATCATCAACATCAACATACACATTTAATGATAATGGAGTTGTATGGCTAGTATAAAGAAAGGCGCTTAGCGCCTTTTTACTTGTAAATGAAAATATGTTATAATATTAAAGATAAGTGAATTGGAGGTGATTAAATGTCGATAATTGATTTCTTTAAGAAAATTGATTTTACTAAAAGAACTAAGATATTTGCATTTATATCACTATTTACCAATTTATTTTTAGGAATTGCCAAATTTATTGGTGCATTCTATTTTAACAACTATTTCTTATTTGCTGCAGCATTATTCAATGTATTTATCCTATTAGCTAAGGGTGAATGCTTATTAGGATTAAAATCAAAGAGAAGATCATTTAAGGTTAGAAATTTCTTAATATTTGTCTTCTTATTAACTGCAGGTATAATTTATACAATTTATTCATTACGATTAATTATATATGCTAATTATTCAACATATGAATTTACAAAAGAACTCGCAATATTAATTTCTGTAGTATCATTTGTAGAACTTGGAGTTGCTATATTTGGTTTAATAAGAGTAACTAAATATGGTCATTTCTATAGAGATATTAAAATAATAAATTTAGTATCTGCATTAACTGCATTAGTATTAACAGAAGCAGCAATTACATCATTTGCTACAGTTATTAAATATACAAGATTAAATAATGGTTATTTTGGTGTTATTGTTGGAATAATTACTATTATATTATCAATATTTGTATTTTTTGCTCCTGTATTATCTATCATTGATAGAGAACATAATGTGTATAAAATTGTTGATTTTGAAAAATCTAAAGCATATTTTAATGAATCGAATATATTAGAATTACCTTTATCATTTAGCCATATTTTTAGAAGATATAAATTTGTAGCCTACCTAAAGGGTGATATAGTAGATGGACATATTCAATTGACTCCAAATATATATCAAAAGGCTAATCCTTATGTTAAAATTATTCTAATAATTTTATTACCTATTTATTTATTGCCTATAATCATTTTAAGATTCATTTATTTGTTTAGAACAATAAATATTCCAAAGAAATTAGACATCAATATGGAGCAGCATGGATTTATAAAAATTAATAAGAATAATTCTTAATTCACATATTTTCACATAATTTACGACAATTTTTCTTATTAGGGTCACTTGATTTTTAATAAAAACAAGGCTATAATATAAGTGTCTTATAAAGAAGATGTCTATCTAAACTCCCTACACGGTAGATTACTTTTTCATAAGCAAACTATAACTCTCCCAATTTTTTGAAAGAAGGATGACACTTTTTGTTATCCTTTTTTCTTTTTATTTAATAAATTAAATAGTATAATATTTATGGATGTGATTATTGTGATAAGAGAAGATTTTGATCAATTTATAAAAACTATACCTGACAATGTATGTGTTGTCGCAGCAACTAAATATGTTAACAGTGATGGTATACTTGAATTATATAAACATAATTTAAAAAATTATGGTGAAAACAGAGTAGATGCTTTTTTAGAAAAATATGAAGCATTAAAGGATTATAAAGATATTAAATGGCATTTTATTGGACACCTTCAAAGAAATAAAGCAGAAGATGTTATTAATAAAATAGATGTCCTACATTCTCTAGATTCTTTGAAGCTTGCTAAAATAATAGATGAAAAAAGAAAAACACCACTTGATTGTTTTATTGAGGTATCAATTAATTTAGAAGAAAATAAAAATGGCGTTTCATATAAAGAAATTAATTCTTTTATGGAAGAGGTATTAAAATATAAGAATGTCCATGTTGTAGGATTTATGATGATGGCAATTAAAAATGATACTTATGATGATATATTAAAGCAATTTAAGGCTTTAAAATATCTTAAGGAAAGAGTAGAGCATGATTTTAATATAAGTCTTCCTTATTTATCAATGGGTATGTCAGATGATTATAAGGAAGCAATTGAAGCTGGAGCAACTCACATTAGATTAGGAAGAATATTATGGAATCTTTAGATAGCTTTAAAAAAAGATGTGATTCAATAATTGATAAAGCATATCAGGGTGGAACTACACTCTTACCTTTTTTAGATGAAGCTGAAGAAGGCGTATTAAAATCTTTATTAAAGAAAAATCCTACTATTAATTGTTTTAGTGAAGGTAGAATAATTGATAGTGATAGAAAAAGATATATTATTTCTCCATATGATGATATTAAATTAGATTTTAAAATAGATGTATATGAAATTATTTATAATAAAAAATATTATGATATTAATCATAGAAATATTTTAGGATCATTAATGTCTTTAGGTATTAAAAGAGAATGTATAGGAGATATAGTTTTCTATAATGATAAAGCTTATTTTGCAGCAAATAAGGAAATATCTTCATTTTTAATGGAAGAATTTAGATTCATTGGTAAAGCACCAATAGAATTAAAAATAACCTCAGAAGAGGTTAAAAACATAATAAAATATGAATTTAAAACTCATTTCTTACAATCTATTAGATTAGATTCAGTAGTTGCTGCAGGATTTAATATATCTAGAAGCAATGCACAAGAAATGATAGAAACAGGTCTTGTTTATATCAATCATATATTATGTCAAAATAGTAGCCATAATGTTTCTATTGATGATCAAATCAGTGTAAGACATAAAGGTAAAATTATATTAAAGGAAATTGGTGGTAATTCAAGAAGTGGAAGAATTGCTGTCAACATTGGAAGGAGAATATAATGGAAAGAATTGGAATAATCGCAGCAATGCATGTTGAAATGGATTTATTATTAAATAGTATGGATTCTATTAATACAACAAGATATTTAGGATTTGAATTTAATGAGGGTAGCATTAATAATGCTGATGTAGTTGTTGTTGAATGCGGGGTTGGTAAGGTTAATGCAGCTATGGCAACAACATTATTAATTACTGAATTCTCATGCGATTTAATCATAAATACTGGTATTGCTGGTGGCCTTCCAGGTGTTAAAACAAAAGATGTAATTATTGCCAATGGCTTAATGTGGCATGATTTTGATATTAGATTATTTGGATATGAATATGGCCAAGTACCACATATGCCAAAAATATTTGGTGTAAATCCTGCTTGTATTACATTAGTTAAATCAACATTAAATAAGCTAAAAATAGATTATAAAGAAGGATTAATCTTATCTGGTGATAAGTTTGTATCAAGCATTGATACAATATCTGAATGCAAGGATTTAGGAGCACTTGCAGTTGAGATGGAGGGGGCAAGTATTGCTCAGGTTGCAATAAAAGCTGGCGTAGATTTTATCGTATTAAGATATATTTCTGATGTAGTAGGTGAGCCATCTCAAAACGAAGATTATTTAAAATTTGAAGAAGAAATGGCAAGAAGAAGTGCTGAGATTTCTCTTGCTTTAATTAATAATTTAGTATGACAAAATATTATGCTATAAAGGCTGAAGGCTTTAAAAAAATTGTTGAATCATGGGATGAGGCAAAAGAAATAATAAAGGATTTAAAAGCTCCAAAATATAAATCCTTTAATACATTAGATGAAGCAAATGCCTTTTTAAATGATGAATTATTAAAATTAAAAGATAATTATGAATATATGGCATTTACTGATGGTTCATTTGATCAAAATACTAATAGATATTCATTTGGCTGTGTTCTATTAATGAAAGGTAATGAATATTTATTTAAAAAGGGATATGAACCAGATGAGTTTTCATCACTTAGAAATGTTGCAGGAGAAATTAAAGGTGCTGGCTTTATTATTAATTATGCAATTAATCATGGCATAAAAGAATTACACCTTTATTATGATTACATTGGCATTGAAAATTGGTATGTAGGAGCATGGAAGGCTAAATCTACAATTGCCATAAAATACCAAGAATTTGCTCAAGAAGCAAAAAATAAAATAAATGTAATATTTCATAAGGTAAAGAGTCATACAAATGATTATTATAATGAAATGGTAGATAAATTAGCTAAGGAAGCACTAAATTTAAGCTAGGATATTATTCCTAGCTCTTTTTTGTGAATTATTCTATATAAAATGAGCATAATTCAATATTTTATATTGATATTAGCTGTTATATAATATAAGTAGAGAAGAAGGGGATGATTTTATGAAACGTATTCTAAAATTAAGTATTCTTTCATTAATTATCCTTTTTGGTGCGGTTTTAATTCAATCAACAACTTATGCTTGGTATGTACAAGCACTACTTGTTTATTACGAATATGAAGATGGAATAACAGCTGCAACAACATATAGAAATTTAAGTCCGGTTTATGGTGAAACTTATCATATCGATAGCCCTGAAATAAGTGGATATAAGCCTGATAAGGATTATATTGAATGTTATTTTACTGATTCAATTGCCTTCTGGGTAAAATATTATCCAGTAGAAGGAGAACAATATAATTTAGTTATTAATTATATTGATACTGAAGGAAATAAATTAGCTGATTCTTATAACGAATCATTAGGTGTAGATACTTCATATAATATTGATTCACCTGTCATAAAAGGATACACAGCCAATTTATTAAATGTATCAGGAACAATCACTTCTGATACAACAATTGATGTAATATATGCTAAAAATAAATATGATTTAGTTATTAATTATTATGATGATAGAGGTAATATAATCGCAGATCCATATTCTAAAAAATTAGAATTCAATGATTCATATGAGGTTACATCTCCTGTGGTTTATGGTTTTAAACCAATGATTGAATGTGTATCAGGTGTAATTGAAGATAATACAACAGTCAATGTTTATTATTCTAGAAATAATTATAGATTAATTATTTATTATGTAGATGAATTTGGAAATACAATGTCAGAGCCTTATCATACTTCAATGCAATATGGTAATACATTTGATACTCCATCTCCAGTAATATATGGATATACTCCAGACTATAGCCATATAGAGGGTGTATTAGATAGAGATTTAGAATATACTGTTACATATTCTAAAAATGATTATGTATTAACTATTAAATACATTGATCAGGATGGAAATAATGTGGCGGATGATTATGTAGCTACATTAAAATATAACGATCCATATGAAGTAGAATCACCTATTATTCCAGGACATGACTATAATATTGATGTTGTCAGTGGTGTTTTAACAAGAGATACTGAAATCATAGTTAATTATGTTGTTAGATATTATACAGTCACAATTAATTATGTAGATTCACATGGCAATATCTTAAAAGAAGCAACAAGAATGACATTAAGATATAATAGTGAATATGAAATAATAACTCCTGAAATTGATGGATATTATACAAATGAAAATAATGTTTCTAGCCAATTTTTAACTGATAATGTTGAAATAAATATTGTATATACAAAATGTAGTTCATATTCAGCACCTCAGTTAATAATTAGAATTGCATCAGCAGTAACTGGACTAGGATTAAATTTCACAATAGCATTTGAAATTATTAGAAGAAAGAAATTCTTCATAAAATAATATTAAAAGCATTAATTTGACAAAATGATTGCCAAAAATTAATGCTTTTTATTTTCTATATGCTATAATTATTTGTGGTTAGGATTAGGTGATAAAATGGCTAATTTTATAATTGAATCTGAATATAAGCCAACTGGTGATCAGCCAGAGGCTATTTCAAACATCACTTCAAATTTTAAAAATGGAATAAAAAGACAAACCTTACTAGGAGCAACAGGTACTGGTAAGACTTTTACTATGGCCAATGTTATTAAAAATATTGGTAAGCCTACATTAGTTTTAGCACCTAATAAAACACTTGCGGGACAGCTATATAACGAATTAAAGGCAATATTTCCACATAATCATGTTGAATATTTTATTTCATATTATGATTATTATCAGCCAGAAGCATATGTAATATCTAGTGATACATATATTGAAAAGGATGCTAAAATCAATGATGAAATTGATGAGCTAAGACATAGCGCCACAGCCGCATTAATGGATTATGATGATGTAATAGTAGTTGCCTCTGTATCTTGTATTTATGGTATTGGTAATCCTGAAGATTATAAAGATACTATGTTAAATATTAGAGTTGGCGAAAGCTATAAAAGAAAAGAATTATATACAAAGCTTGTAGAAATGCAATTTGAAAGAAATGATATAGATTTTAAAAGAGGCTCATTTAGAGTTAGAGGAGAAACATTGGAGGTAATTCCACCATCAGAGCACGCAAAGGGCTTAAGAATAGAATTCTTTGATGATGAAATAGAAAGAATTAGAACCTTTGATGTATTAACAGGTAAGGCAATTGATGATGTTGCATTTTGTAATATCTTTGCAGCAACACATTTCGTTACTAATAAATCAAAGCTAGAAGAAGCTTTAAGAAGAATTAGAGAAGAATTAAAATTTGTTAATCAAAGATTTTTAGATGAAGGAAAGCCATTAGAGGCTGAAAGAATTACTCAAAGAACTAAATATGATATTGAAATGATTGAACAAACAGGAACATGTTCTGGAATTGAAAATTATTCAAGACATATGTCATTAAGAGCTGAAGGAGAAACTCCAGCTACTTTAATTGATTTCTTTCCAAAAGATTTCTTATTAATAGTAGATGAATCACATGTTACATTACCACAGGTAAGAGGAATGTATAATGGAGATAGATCTAGAAAAGAAAATCTAGTTAATTATGGATTTAGATTACCATCAGCCCTAGATAATAGACCTTTAAAATATGACGAATTTGATAGTAAAATAAATCAATTATTATGTTTGTCAGCTACTCCAGGAGATATTGAAAAGGAATATCCAATTAGTGAACAAATCATTAGACCTACAGGGTTATTAGATCCTATTATTGAGGTTAGAAAGACTTTAGGCCAGGTTGATGATATTTATGCCGAAATTTTAAAGAGAATTGAGAAGCATGAAAGAGTATTGGTTACAACTCTAACAATTAAAATGAGCGAAGATTTGACCACTTATTTAAAGAATTTAGGACTAAAGGTTGCATATCTTCACAGTGAAATTAAAGCATTAGAGAGATTAGAGATTCTTAAAGCATTAAGAATGGGTAAATTTGATGTATTAGTAGGTATTAATTTATTAAGAGAAGGTCTAGATTTACCAGAAGTATCTTTAGTTTGTATTTTAGATGCTGATAAGCAAGGATTCTTAAGAAGCAATAGAAGCTTAATTCAAACTATAGGTCGTGCTGCCAGAAATGAAAATGGTATGGTTATTATGTATGCAGATACTATATCAGATTCTATGGAATATGCAATAAATGAAACTAAGAGAAGACGAGAAATTCAAATAGAATATAATAAGGCACATAATATAATTCCAAAAACAATTATTAAAGAGATACCTAAGTCAGTAACAATGAAAAACATTGATGAAATTGCTGATGTTAAAAAGACAGTATCTAAGACTTTAACTAAGGCTGAAAAGGCACAGGTTATTATGGAACTTGAGGAAGAAATGAAGCAATATGCTAAGGAATTGAATTTTGAGGCTGCAGCTCAAATTAGAGATGCTATATTCGAACTTAAAGCATCTAAATAGAGGTGGATTATGCAAGTTAAAGATAAATATGAGGTAGTAATTGATTCATTTGATATTAATGGCTATGGTGTTTGCCATATTGATAAAAAAATAGTTTTTGTCGAAGGTGCAATGGAAAATGAAAAGGTATTAATAGAGATTACTGATGATCATAAAAAATTTTCATTTGCTAAAGTATTAAAAATAATAGAAAAATCAAATGATAGAATTACACCCGATTGTCCATATTCTAAGGTTTGTGGTGGTTGTGATTTATTACATATGAAATATGATGTAGAATGTAAAATAAAAGAGAATAAGGTTAGACAAACACTTAGAAAATTTAATTATAAAGAAAATCCAATTATTAGAAATGATAATATATTTGGATATAGAAATAAAATAATGGTTCCTTTCCAAAGAGATGAGGAAGGAGACTTAATTTATGGTTTTTATGAAAAGATGAGTCATAGAATCATTCCAATGGATAAATGTATTATTTCTAATGATAAATCTAATCAAATATTATTTTATATAGCTAGATATTTAAGTGTTTTTAATATTAGAATTTATGATGAAAATACTAATAAAGGTTTATTTAAAGAAGTAATGATTAGAAATACAGCATTAAATGAATATATGGTTGTTTTAGTAACTACTGAAAAATTTGATTTTTCTGGATTAATTGATTATTTAAATAAGGATTTCCCAGAAATTAAATCTATTTGGTTAAATATTAATTCTAAAAATACAAATGTTGTATTATCAGATCAATATATAAAGCTCTATGGTAATGATACAATCACAGAAGATATTTTAGGATTGAAATTTAATGTTTCAGCGGCATCATTTATGCAGGTAAACCATGATAATTGTGAAAAGTTATATTCAGAAGCACTAAGAATGGCAGAACTTAATTCTAATATGAATGTTATAGATGCATATTGTGGAATGGGCTCAATAACATTAAATATTGCCAAAAAGGTAAAGAAGGTTTATGGTATTGAAGTAGTTGAACAGGCTATTATTAATGCCAATAAAAATAAGGAATTAAATAGTATTTTTAATGCTGAATTTATTTGTGGTAAATGTGAAGAAAAAATTAAGCAATTAGTATCTAAAGAACAAATAGATTGTATATTCTTTGATCCTCCTAGAAAAGGGTGCGAGAAGGCGTTTTTAGATACAGTTGTTGAAATGAAGATTCCAAAGATTGTATATATTTCATGTAATATTGCCACGGCAGCAAGAGATATTGAAATACTAGAAAAAAATGGATATAAATTAAATGAAGTTACTCCATGTGATCTTTTTAGTAGAACTTCACATGTTGAAACAGTTTGTTTGCTTGATAAAAATAGAGAACAGATCAAATAATTATGATTGCTTAGTATTATCTAGGCAATCTTTTTATTTTTGCGTTGCAACGCAAATCCAACGTAAAAAAATACGTTGCACTTCAGTCTTTAAAAAACGACAAAAAGGTAGAATTCTACCAAAAAAACGGAAACTATATTTACAATATACGTTATGGATGATATAATATAACCGACAAAAAGGTAGAATTCTACCAAAAAGGAGTTTTTATTATGATAGAAAGACCTAAATATTTAAATCAATTAATCGAAAGCAAAGAAAATGGATTTCCAAAGGTAATAACAGGAATAAGAAGATGTGGTAAGTCATCTTTACTTAAAGATATATACTATGAATACTTGTTATCAATTGG
>JAEEGL014665396.1_pt1 | contig 92082 bp, 92 predicted proteins | sample 9134231 | NCBI WGS metagenome assembly JAEEGL01 (sample SAMN16246548, study PRJNA631951) | gut metagenome | biome: gut microbiome; feature: rumen; material: fiber-attached | host: Bos | place: Iran: Karaj | collected 2018-10 | reverse complement strand
GCAGCTTTTCAGTTAATAGACGATAATAAGGAATCATAACTATGTACAAATATGTTAAGGGCATCACAGTATTAAGTGAAGATCGAATGCCGAATGCGTTAGAGGTAGCACAAGAATACAATCTATGGATGCCCTTAACAGATTCTATGACCCCTAACGGGGAACTCATAGAATTCTTAGTCAAGGCTTACATAGAGAAAAACAATTATAAGACGAGCGAATATTATTATATCAATCCTTATAATGTTTCTTTTCCTGTATATCCATGGAAATTTATAGGACCAATTATGGATGAATTTATCGAGTATCTTGAGCAAAATAATATAGTGAAAGATAAAGAAAAGATTTATACCATAGGAAATATAGATTTTATGTATTACGACGAGCCTCACCAAGAATGCAAAATAATAAGTTTAGAAGAATTTAAAAAGCGAAAGGAAGGAAAGCATCATGATTAATTGCCCAAAATGCGGTAGTAACATCTTTCAGACTGGACTGCATATGTGTAAAAGAGCAAACGTTGATTTTGTAAATGGAGTTCTTACAGTTCAGCCTTTTGAAAACGAAGTAGATAACTCGTTAATTCAGTGTACGCAGTGTGGTGAGAAGTTTAATGTAAACGACGAGAATGTTGTTCACATGCTTACACATCCACTTGTTAAATGTACAAAATGTGGTAAAGAGTTTACTGAAGAAGAACTTGACGAAAACCATGTATGTGCCATTTGTAGAGTAAAGGAAATGGATGCTGGTTTCTCTCAGTTAGAGAATGCTGATCCGTTCACTCTTATGAGAATGCTCGCACAGGTTCGTATCGATAATCTCAATCTTACTAAGACAAACGAACAGATTCAGAAACGTCTTGAAAGAGCAGAGGAAATCGAAAAGGAAGAAGAACAGCAAGAAGAAGCACCAAAGAAGAAACGTGGCGGTCGTAAGAAGAAGACAGAAGAACCAGAACAGCAGACCGAGGAAGATACCATCGATATTGATGGAGAAGATACAACAGAAGAATCAGATATCGAGATCAGTGAAGATGTAGCACCAGACTTACCAGCAGAAGTAACTGCTATGTCAGATGCTATGAATGCAGAGACAGAGGGATAAATATGGATACAGCGTTAACTGGTGCTATCTCTGTTAACGTTCCTACACAGTCAGACTTCAGTGACGTTACAAAAGAATCTATTGATAAATGCATAGATATTGTAAAATTCAATGCTCTTAATAGTGCTTTATATTGTAACTGTCACTATTCGAATTGTAGTAATTGCGATAAGACACAAGGAAAGTGTATCTCAAATGGTGGATTAAATGCGTCTACAATGTTTGTAGACGCATTTCCATCAGAATATGAATCTGTTGCTGGAGCATTTACCGAAGAAAAGGGGTACATTTTGAATGAAGTCTTGAATGGAACAAAGTATAAACGTTCTGATATTTATTGTACTAATATGATTAAATGTCATAATGTTCAAGATACTAATGAAAATATGATTTCTCATTGTCTTGAGGAATATTTTTATAAAGAGATAGAGTTGGTTAAGCCGAAGCGTATTATATTTACTTATTCTGCTTTTCAAGCTTGTTTAAAATATAAAGTAGTTCCTCATACTGGCAATGTAAATTATTTTACGAAGATACATACAAGTATTCGAAATCTTGAAACAGACATTTTTATAGTGTATGATATAAAGGCGTTGACACAACAGCAGAGAGATGCATTCAAACAAGGTATGAAAATGATTTTACAATAAGGAGGCACGTATATGGACGCAACTAAAATTGTTGTGAAGGGAGCCAGAGTTCTCGTTAAGGAACAGAAGCTTTCCCAGACCACAGAAAGTGGTATTATTATCCAGGGAAGAGAGAAAGAACATACGAACCAGGGTATTGTACTTGCCGTTGGCGAAGGAGCAATGCTTGAGAATGGAACTTTAGTACCAGTGGGAGTAAAGGTAGGAGATAAGGTAATGTATACGGCTTTTAGTGGTAGTCCAATCACTAAAGCTGGAGACGACGAAGAAGAAGATGTAAGATACTTAATCTTAAATGAAAGAGATATCTTGTGTCAGATTTTACCAGATTAATCAAAGAAGTACAGTGGTGGTAAGCGTTGTCTTACCACCACTTTTTTATTGTAGGAGGTTAATATGATTATATCTATTACAGAATCCTGTCACATGGGTTGTTCGCACTGTATGGATGATGCAAAACCATGTGAAAAGCATATGTCCATGAGAACATTCCAAGATGCTATTAGTTTTTTCAATCAATTTGGCGGTTTAGAATGTTTAATTACTGGTGGAGAACCAACAGATAATCCAGAATGGTTAAAGATGCTTGAATATGCATTGCAACACGTTCATGGTTCTACTGGAACTGGTATTGCACATATTACTCTTGCAACTAATGCAATGAATATAGCAAACGACCGTGACGTTCAATATTACTTGCTACATCTTATGGAGAGATATAGAAACTTTTCTATACAAGTTACACATGTAGATCAGTATTATCCGATTCATGTAGATTTGTCACAAGATTTTTTCAAATGTGATAGAGTAGTAGTGTGTACGAAAATAGAAGCCATGTATCCACTGGGAAGAGCAAGAGATAATAATTTGCCGTGGAAATCGAAATGTTGTAAATGTTTCAATATTAGATCAGCCACGAGAACTTTTCGTGATTTAAGTAAGGCATCTATTTTGTTAGCCATGAACGGCAGATTTTGTACTCCTCAAGTTAGTTTCGATGGTAAGCTTAAACTTGGAGAAAGTACATTGTGTCCGCCATGTAGTAGTATTTATACTGGTACAGAACAATTAATTGAAGACATATGTAATTTTCATTGCAATAATTGTGACATGGTTAACGCATATTTAACACCAGAACAAAGAAAGGCTATAGGAGAATAAGAGATGCTTTATTTAAAGAATAAAAATGAAATATCTTTAGATAGTTTTAAGCGTTTCGATGCAAGTAATTGGGATGAATTAAAACGAAGAATCTCATATAAACTCGTAAACAAGAAAGTCTTTCATGCACAAGAAGATGTAGACGATATTGTTTACGAAGACTGTATGGATTTATCTAAAGTATATATCGTTACAGAAGTATCTCAAGATAGAAAGAACATTATCTCTTATACTTTGAAGAAGCAAGATTTAGAACGTTTTAATAAAGATAGAGATGAACTGTATATGCAAGTATACAGTAATTATCTCAGAGATACTGATAGACGAATACGCACACTCAAAGAAGATGTGTTAGCACATGAAGTATTATATCCACTTATGAGCCGTAAGCAAGACATTATGTTAAGTGGAGTAAATATGCTCATAGAAGATACTTCAGATCGTAACGACAATGTATTGTTCGTTACTAATAAATACAATGTTTTTGGTACATCATATATGCTTGACCATTCTACATTGAGCGAAGTATATGACCGTATGGGTTGTGACTTCTATATTATTCCTACATCAGTACATCAATTCATGTGTGTTAGTAGGGATTATGTAACGAAAGGTCGAGATCCTATGGAAGTAGAAGATGATTTACTTGATATGTTATATAAAATGAACGCAGAAAATAAAAATGCAGAAGACATATTAAGTTATAAAATCTATCTATACTTACATGATGATGGACAGATTTTGTTCCCAATCAAACAAAAACTGTAAAGGAAAGGAGAAAAGTATGCTGGGAACTATTCAAAGTTACAATTACGAGAAACTTTATGGATTTATTCTTGGTGATGACAGCCAAGAATATTTTTTTGCCAATGCAGACTTTAACAATAGTCCAAAGAAATTTAAAGGCAAAAGAGTAAAATTCACTCCAGACTATACAGTACCAGAAGACCAACATCCAAGAGCAACAAATATTTCGACACTTGGAAGAGATACCATTACACTTATTGCAGTTCTTGATATAGAATCTTCAGAGCCTTATCCACAAGATATTGGCAAGACATTAAAGGTTACTGTTGAAAGGGAAATAGAAAAGCTAAAAAGTATCGAAGGTACTACCATTACTGGCACAGTATCAGTTGGGAGGCAGTTATGATAGTAAGAGCTAAATACCATAAAGAGATTGAAGTCACAGACGATATCTCCCAGGAAGAAATTGACCGAATCTGTCAATATGGAATGCCAGATAGATTCGATTGCATGGCAGACGAAATCGACAACGAGAAACCACTTGAATTTGGTAGTTGGGAATTCGTTGAAGATAAGTATTATAAACCAACTCAAAACATGCCAAAACAAGAAGAATTGACTGAAGAAGTCAAAAAAGCCGATAGACGACTTGCAGTACTGAAATGGTTAATGCCTATTATTTGTGGTGTCATTTTCGGTATTGTTTGGGGATTTATTAAGCATAGTTTTTGGTTTGGCTTACTGAACGTTGGTTTATATATTGTAGTATGGATACCAGTGACCGCAGTGGTCAATTGGGTCAGAAAAGTAAATAAATTTATGGAAGGAGATAAGCGAAATGTTTAATATTCAGATCGCAAAGACAGATTTGGCAGAAGCATTATCTTATGTCGAATCAACCGTAGGCAACAATAGTCAGAATCTCGGTGACGATTGCGTATCGATTACAGATATGGGTACGAATACGCTCGATATTTATACCACCAATGGTATTGAATTCTCACGAGTACAGGTGGTATTAACAAGTGGCTCTTCTGGCAAGACAGAAAGAATGCCATATGTTAACTATAAGAGATTCAAGTCAATGATCGACTCCATTCCAGATGGAGAATATGTAGCAATCAAAGCAACCGTAAATGATATTGAAATCAATTACGGTACACGTAAGAAACCACTTAAATTGACTGGTTCGACAAATGGTATCATTCCATTACCACAATCGACTGGTACGGTCATTACCATTAATAAGAACATCATTGAACGTGGTCTTACACAGGCTTGTAGTATCATCAAGGACGATACCAACAGTGCTCTTACAAATTGTATCCGTATTCATACAGATGCATTTAATGTAGAGATAACCGCTGTTGATATCAAGAACAACAGAATGTTTGTACATAAAGGCGTTACTACAGAAAGTAACAATGGTGACGTTATTATTGAAGCAAACAAATTTAAGAAAGCATTTAAGTTATTTAATGACTTCCGTGATCTTGAGTTTGAATGCGGTACAAGCGTTATTAAGGTATCTGGTGCAGATCCAGCCAATAAGTCATCTCAGATGATTATGGGCGTTGAATATTATACCAGAGTGCTTGCTGGTAATTATCCTACTACTGTTGGAGCAATGTTCAACAATGTTACAGAATTTGCAGTGGTTAATAAGGACGAGTTAAAGTCCAGTCTGATTCGTATTAATGCGATTGAAGACAATACCATTGGTTCTGGAACAATGGATTTAAAGATTGATAAGAATCTTGTGAACATTGTGAAAACATCTCAGTACGGTACTGTCGAAGATAGCTTCAACCTTGAGAACGAGATTGGTTCGCCAATTATCGAAACCTTTAAGGCAAAGCCATTGGCAGAAGTATTAAAGAATTTTACAGATAACGGTACTTACGGTACGCCAAATACATTTGAGATCGGCAAGAGTAACGCTAACGGTAATGCGAATTATTATGTGTTAAAAGAGACTGGCACTACTGGCAGTATGTTCTTGATTACAGGCTTTGGTTCAGCATCACCGACTAATCCATAAGTTTCATGTCTTCCTTGTGTATAGTGGTATTGATATAATATTGCTAACGCAAGGAAGACGAATACTTTGAAAGGAGAAAGTCATGAAGAAACAGTTCGCTTATTTACATAATCATACTAAATTTTCTATCCAGGATGCTATGCCAAGTCCAAAGGATTATGTTGATAAGATATATGAAATTAATCAGACAAGTAACGATTACGAATGTATAGGTGTTGCTTTAACTGATCATGGAAATATATCTGTATTACCACAGCAATATAATGCCTGTCTTAAGCCAGATGACCCAAACAGAAAGATTAAGCCAGTATTTGGATTTGAGGCTTATCATTGTTTAGATGTGAACAATAATCCCAATGGTGATAGGTTCCATATGGTTTTACTGGCAAAGAATCAGAAAGGTCTTGAAAATATATATCAGATCGCCTCTCATGGCGGAATGAATATTGTAAAAGGTCGTGTGAAAAATTTCCCAGTTACTGATTTAGAGTTCATTAAAAATCATGGTGAGGGCGTTATTTGTTTAACCGCATGTATCGCTGGTATTATTCCACAGATGATACTTAATGGAAAAGAAACAGACGCTATTGATTTGATATCTAAATTAAAACTGTATGTAGATGAATTATATTTGGAAGTACAACCACTGGATATTCCAGAACAATTGCTTGTTAATGAAGCAATGGTAAGGCTGTCTCAATGTACAAATACCAAGTTAGTAATGACTTGTGATGCTCATTACATAGAGAAAACAGATATTCAGTATCATAATCTGTTTAAGGAAATTTCACACCAGAAACCATTTACGACAGAGAATTATCTTCGTACACCAGAGGAAATGGAACAGTATTGTCAGCAATATAATATTCCACTTGAGGCTATTACTAATAGTGCTGAAATTGCAATGATGTGTGACGTTGACCCGAAACCAAAAGACCATAGGGCATTATTGCCTATATATCCATGCCCAGTAGGATATGATGAATCCAGTTATCTTCGTGAATTATCTATCCAGTTTTTAAATGATAAGATAATCGAGAAGAAAATAACAGAGCCAGAAAAGTACATCAAAGAAATGTTGTATGAACTTGATGTAATATGTAATGCTGGTTTTGCTGGTTACTTCTTAATCTTGTGGGATTGGTTTAAATGGTGTCGAGATAATGATATTTTGACTGGACCAGGTAGAGGTAGTGCCGCTGGTAGTATCATTAGTTATGTTTTAAATATTACCAAGGTAGACCCTATTAAGAACGGTTTCTATTTTGAAAGATTTTTGTCACCAGAAAGACTTGAGTTTCCAGATGTTGATACAGATATACCGAGAGATAAAAGAGCAGATGCTATTAATTATCTGTTAGGTAAGTATGGAAAGGAAAACGTATCACAGATAGTAACTTTCGGTGAATATAAGGTCAAAAATACCATTAAGGCTGTACTGTCCAAGTATAATTGTCCAATCGCAGAGGCAAATAAGATAACCAAGTCATTACCAGATATGGTAGACGGTAAAGCAGTAACGTTTGATTTGCTTGAGCATAGACATAACAATCCCGATGATTATGATTCGTGGGAAGAAACAGATTTAAAAACACTTGATAAAGCGTGGGAGACATTAGAAGGAGTATTCCAGCAATATCCTCAAGTATATGATGCATTGAAGCATATCAGTGGTTGTTATAATAATACTGGTATCCATGCTGGAGGAGTTGTCATTTGTAATAAGCCTATTAATCAGAATGGTCAAGTAATGGTGGGCAGTGAAACTGCTGTATTACCAATATTACAATTTGAAATGGGAGACCTTGATTTCTTTGGTTTCTTAAAGATTGATGTATTAGGTTTAAAGACTCTTGATACTATTAAGTATACTATGGATTTGGCTCACTTGAATTATGATTGGTATGATAGTGAGGATTATAATGATCCAGAAGTGTATCGTATGTTGCGAGATGGAGAAACTTGTGACGTATTTCAGATGGCACGATATGCACCAACCAAGATGATATCAGACTTTAATGTCAATAACATCGAAGGTTTATGTGCTGTCAATGCTGGTAATCGTCCTGGACCTCTTGAGAAAGATAAGAATACTGGCAAGTCTATGGTTGATTTGTATATTGACCATGTTAAGACTAATACACCAGAGGATTGGGGTAACGGAGACGTTAATGAAATATTAAAACAGACCTATGGTTGTATTTGGTATCAAGAGAATTGTATCATGCTTGGACGTGTAATGGCTGGTTATTCTATGGGTGGTGCAGATAGCCGTATCCGAAAAGTTCTTGGTAAAAAGAAAGTAAAGATGATACCAGAGATTAAGAATGAGTTTATCTATGGTAAGAAATCTATTTTCGACGAAGACCACAACGTAATAGGAATGTCTGATGAACCATCAGATTATTGTGAGGGTGCAGTTAATAGAGGATATGATTTACAGTTATGTGAGAAGATATTTGATAACATGGCAGCCTTTGCCAAGTATAGTTTCAATAAATCTCATTCATTCTGTTATGGTGTTCTTGCGTATAAGACCGCTTGGTTGTCATATCATTATCCGATTGAATTTGCTATTGCAAACTGTACTATCAATGAAAAAGAGGAAGATATTATATCGACTCTTGCAAGTGCAAGAAAGAGAAAGATTAAAGTTCTTCCACCAGATATTAATAAGTCTCAAGTAGACTTTTCAAATGATAATGGTTCTATCCGTTATGGTATCAAGGCTATTAAAGGCGTAGGTTCAAGAGTTATTGATTTCTTAAGGGATTATAAGTTAATGGATAATATTCCATTCCAGAACCTTGATGATTTTTATAATAGGGTTCATGATACGAATAATCCTATTGTATCGTCTTTAATTAACAGTATCCAACAACAGACTGGTAAGGCAAGCCCAAACCCGTTAAAGAAAGATGTTGAGATTGCATTGATACTGTCTGGCTGTTTCGATTTTCAAGAGAAGAATAGATTTACTCTTGTAAATTATTATATTTCTAATATCAGAAAGGAAAATCCTTCTTCTATCAAGATTATGGGAGAAGATAAAAAGTTTCCGTTAGATGATAAGAAGTATGATAGTAAGCAGAAACTTGCACTTGAAATGTTCTATATGGGTGCATATATTTCAGAGCATCCACTTGATAAGTTCCCATATATAGATCTGGACTCTGCTAATGAAGGAGAAAAGGTTCGTATAGGAGGAATAGTAACAGGCGTAACAAAGAAACAGACAAAGACTGGCAAAGATTATCTTGTGATTAAGTTTAAGGGAAAAGATGATATCGAAAGAAATACCAACATGTTCTTTGAAGATAGAGTTAAATCCCTTGAGCAAGACCTTAAGAAGAATCAGATTATTGTTGTTACTGGTACGTATAGTCAGAGGTATCATAATATAAATGCTTCTGATATAAAGATACAGATAGACAAGAAACAGATGCTTCAACAAGAAAATCTACAGATAAATACAGTACAGAATCAGCAAGTTCCAGTAGGTATGCCAGTAGTTCAAGCACCAGACATGTTCAAGGGATTGTTCGATTAAGGTTGATTGTTGCCCGATAATGTAATATAATGTTACATATCGGGCAATATTTATAAGGAGAATCTTATGAAAGCAGAAGACATTGAGTTTATTGTGAACAATTACAAGAACGAAAAACCACGCATTCAAGAAGAGATTAAGAATGAGTTATCAGAGCAAGAGACAATACAAATATATAATGAATTGATCCAGGTTTTAGGAAATCATAACGTGTCTTATAAGTGTGCTCTGAACATTTCGATATCGCTTATGTATGCATTTATGACTGGTGCAGCAGAGTTGTACGATAATGAAATGAATCCCTAACGGGATAATAAAGGTATCTTAACCATGCCAAATCAACTTTGAAAGGAGAATATTCAAATGGTTAACACAAATAATTTATGCGTTTTTGAAGGTAGAGTTGCAAAAGATCCTCAGTTTAGTCAGATTAATGGACAGAATGGTCCAATTGATAAAGTCGTATTCGACTTGGCTGTAGACAGAGGAATGAATGCTCAGCAGAGACAGAACGCACAGGCTAATCAGCAAGCAACTGCCGATTTTATCCATTGTTCTATGATCGGTAACCAGGTTAATGCTTTCAGACAGTATTGTCCAAAGGGAAAGGCTGTTAAGGTATTGTGTCATTATACACAGTATACCTATACAGATAAACAGACTGGTCAGACACAGTATGGACATCAGTTTGATGTTGATAACTTTGGCTTTACCACAGCCGATGCTAAGTCATTAGGAGACGGTAGCGGTAATGGCGGTGGAAATTTTAACCAGGGCAATGGTGGTTATGGTCAGAATAATGGCGGTAACTATGGTCAGAACAACGGTGGCAACTATGGTGGTCAGCAGAATAATAGCTATGGCAATAATAATCAGCAGAACAATAACGGTGGCTTTATGAACGCTCCACAGCCTCAGAGCAATTTCGATATGTTCAGCGATAATCCAGCATCACCGTTTTAAGAGTAAGTGGGAGGGTTCTTTTATGAATCAAGAAGAGTATCAAAATGCTATAAATGAAGAAGTAAAAGGATCTGAATCTGCTGTAAGAAAGATGCTTCTATATTACGTATCAGCATTACAATCAGTTGGTGTTGAAGATGTAAAACAATACATTGCAACTCGGATAGGCGAAATGATTAGTCTATCCGAGGAGCAAGTCCAATTCATCCTTGCTAATTTCAACAAAGAAAACAAGCTTATAGAGAATCTTGATAACAGCATTCAGCTTCTTGAGAAAATGAGAAAAGAGGAAAAGTTGGATTTGGAATCGCTTGATATTGTTATTCAAGTGTTAAATCTAATTATGAAAGATTATGATAACTTCAAATTGCAATAATTATGACGATTCAACGGCTGTTGGATTGAATAATTTAAATCAGTTATATAACACCATACATAGTAATTTATATAACACTATACAATATACTTATACAACCAATAGTACGAGTGACAGTACTGTATATGAAACGGTATATACAAATTATGTTCCATTTCAAAATCAGTATGTCTATGATACAGGCATTCAATGGAAGTATATTGCCGATATCAGAGGGTTAAGAGAGTATATGTTCGCTAATAATTTGTATAAAGAATTAAGCGACATTTTGTATGATTTATATCTGATTACTACCGATGAACAAGATTTTGAAGATAGTTTATATCGTAATACTTTAGATTTAATATACGAATTTACACGTCCAGAACCAGCATTTAATGATTTATTAAACGAAGATATGTTTGATTATAGGTCATTAAATAAGATTATAAGCGAAGTAATAGAAGCATATAGAAGTAATTTTGAAACGGAGGAATTCTAATGGCTGAACAGAAAACACTAAACGAAAAGATGAAATTGCTTAGCGGTATTCAGCAAAAGGTTAATAAAAAGTACGGTGAACGTGCATTAATGACTGGCAAGGAGGCTATTGCAAGTGGTGCATTGGATAATGTTATTGCTTCAACTCCGTCTCTTGAGTTAAACCAGGCATTATATTGTGGCGGATTAAGTGGTATTGTTGAATTATTCGGACCACCCGCATCTGGTAAAACCAGCCTTGCGATTGAAACATTAGCAAAGGCACAACAGGACGACCAGAACTTTATTGCTCTTTGGGTTGAAACAGAGCATTCAATTACACAAGACATTCTTGAACAGCATGGTGTAGATATTTCTCGTATCGCATTTGCTGATCAGGCTCAAGTAGATAGTGCAGAGAGTGTATTAGATATCGCATACGCTGCTATTGTTCAGAATGCAGTCAATATGGTTATCGTTAACTCTGTTGCTGGTTTCTTACCGAAACAAGAATTTGAAAGTGATTTGGACAAGCAGAACGTTGGTCGTACTGCTCAGTTAATGTCTAAATTATTCAGAAAGATTACTGGTCCAGCTGGTAAGAATAAAATCAATGTTATCTTTATCAATCAGCTTCGTGATAAAATCGGAGTTATGTTTGGTGACCCTTCTACTACTACTGGTGGTAGAGCACTTGCATTCTATGCAGATCAAAGAATTAGAATGAGTGCGTTAAAGATACAGAAAGAAGACCCTATCACTGCTAACGAAGGCGTAAAGATACATTGTATCGTTCAGAAGAATAGAAGGGCTGGTAAGCACAATCCTAATACAGAATGTACTTATTATGCATTGTTTGATAAGGGTATTGACTCTACAGTTAGTATCCCTCAAATCCTTGCTGATAATGGTATATTTGAAGTGTCTGGACGTTGGTGGTATTATCCATCAAAAGATAACGTACAGACTATTGCTGGTGTTGAATGTAAATTCGGTTCTAAACAAGAATTACAGAATCTTTTACGTTCAAACGAGGCTTTCAAAGAAGAAGTTACAAAACTTATTCATGTCAACGAAGTATCTTCAGAAGAGAAAGAAAGAATCGATGCTGAAGAAGAGGCTAATACTGCCTTTATGATGGACGTAAATGCCTCAATACAGAACGAAGTAGAGGACGGAAGTGACGCTTAATTTGCGTCACTCTCGTCTTTTATTTATAATATCAGTAAAGGAGAAAGAAAATGGCTGAAGAAAAAGACATTAAAGAAGCAGTCGAAGAAGAATCTAAAGGCTTTGATTATAAACACGCTGGGTCTTTTAAAGTATCTGATAAGTTCAAAGATAGATTCATGACTCGCTCTGCTGGTGGTCCGACAATGAGCGTAGACGGTCTTGTTGCATTAGGTCATGTTAAAGGAATCTGGAAGATCGACGTAGAAGTTTTACAGTATCCAAATACAGACAATGGCAGAGAATGTGTATGCAAGGCTGTAGTAGGCGGATATGATTGGGACCCAGCTGAAGAAAAGGTTGTACGTGTTGAATATACCGATATAGGCGATGCAAGTCCAGCAAATACTAATGGACAAGTTGCCAAAGCATTAATCCGTATGGCTTCAACCAGAGCAATCGGTAGAGCATTAAGAAAGTATACCAATATTGATATGGTATGTACCGAAGAACTCGGTGAAGATGATATTGCCACCGAATCTATGGAAGACATTGCTTCTGTTAAAATGGTTGATCCACAACAGTTAATTGCAATGAAAGGCATTATTCAGCAAAAAGGAATTGATAAGGCTACCTTTGAGGGTATGCTTACCAAGACCTTCAATACAAACGATTTCCAAAGATTAACTTTTGAACAGGCTAATACAATGATTCAAATTCTGAACAATTATGTTGCACCTTCGAAGTAATTAGATAAACTACGAAAGGAGTTTGTGTATGAGGAACTTTACAAACCGCCTTTCTGAGTTTATAAACCACATTCGAACCGATAAAATACGACAGCGACAGCTTTGTGCTGTCGCCTGTATTTTCGGAATGTTCATAGTATTAAATGTTTATAGCTCAGAGGCAAGCTCTTTAGATAACACAACAAGTGTTGGAGAAGAGAGCGTTACAGTGATATCTAAGACCGCTGATACGGCTTATTCACCGTCTGCTGGTATTACCGCAGAATTAGGAAGAATAATGCAAGAAGCAGAGGTCGAAGCAAAAACAACAAATAGTGGTAATCTTGTACCAGCAGAAACCATTATGGTAACGGAAGAAGAAGTAAAAGAACCAGAAGAAACAAAGCCTGTCAGAGAAAATATCTTATATTACGTCGTCGATGATGACTATACCTTTTATCTTGATGAAATATATCAAGACTATCTTTGGAACAAACTTAAAGAATACAACCATACGGAGTTGTATGAAGTCTGTCTAGCTCAGATGTACCATGAATCACAATTTGAAAAAGATGTAGTAAGTGCTACTAATGATCATGGCTTGTGTCAGATAAATGCTGGCAATTATTCATGGTTACACGAAGCGTTAGGCATTGACTCACTTGACGATCCATATGATAACATAGACTGTGGCGTATATATCCTTGTGACTAATTTTGAAAAGTATGGTAGTATAGAAGAGGCATTAGTAGCCTATAACCAGGGATATTGCGGAGAAGTAAAATCAACAAGTTACAGTAGGTGTATTTTAAACCACGATATGGACTGTCTACACATACTGGAAATCGGAGAAACAAATTAAGTAAGTAGGAGGTACGTAACATGATTGTTCAGTGTTCTGTTGAAGAAGTAACAAAAGTAATCGATTATGCCAGAAGTGGTAAGTTAATTTATCTCAAGGTCGAAAAGAAAGATGATTTCCTTATTATGGATTATTCTTTAATTGATTCTGTTAAAAATGAATCCGATCTTGAGAGAATTAAAGTAATCCAGAAAAATTCGATCAAGACCACTTTCGACTTAATCAACAAGCTTACTCAGTTAAATGATATCATTGTTCGTGATATCAAACCGCACAGTTATACTCTTACATATGAGTGCAAAACAAATAGTAATGCACCGATATACTCACATTCAAGTATATTACCAAACGGTGTATTTGATGTTCAGACTCGTCAGTCCATTAATATTGACTGGGATAACGTGTTTACTGATAAGCTTGAGGAAACCGTACCTGGATTATACAGCAAGAAATCTTCTAAAAAGTATGCTCCAGTAACGTACAAAGAACTTATTGAGATTTTACGTAACTAACACCAAAGGGGGTAAAAGGTTATGAAACATGAAGTGTTCACTGATGACAACGGCAAGAACATAGTTGTCATAACTGAGTGGGGAACAAAGCAGAAGACGGAAGAAGAAGCTATCCGCTACGCTGCTAACTATTATTTCAAGGTAAAGAAAGATAAGTTACAGTGTATTCCAGTTTATATGACGGACAAGGATGCAGACGAGATCCACTTCTCTAATAAGAAGGGTACTAAAAAGTACTTGGGCGTGTGCTATAAGTAATTATTATAAGACAGTCCAAGGTATACCACCTATCGGTGGCATTGGGAAACAATTAGGGATATCTATTATTAATGGATATCCCTATTTTCTTTATTTTATTTATAGAAAGGAAGTAAGTCATATGAAGAAAATAAAATCATTATTAGGGTTATGCCTAATCCTATCTCTCATAATGATAGGATTCCCTGTAAGTACAACGGCACATGCACAAGAGAGCGGTATTGTAGTAACACATGAGATGTTAGGAGACAATAATACCACAGAAATAGTACGTATTACGAATAGAGTAGTGGAGATTGAAGATGGAGCATTCTCTGGTTTGACAGCATTGAAAGAGATACGAGTTGATGGTGACAATCTATATTACGCTTCGTGTAACGGATGTTTGTATAACAAAGATTATACTGTTTTGATATGTATTCCACAGAATACAACCAGTGTTCAAGTAAAAACCAGTATTACAAGTTATACACCACATGCATTAGACGGATTAGCACAGTCACGTAAAGATGCGTTGAATCAGTTTTTGGGTATAAATGGACCAACCGAATATTCTGGAGGTAACGATAATACTACAACGACTACACCCACAGATAATCAACCACAGAATAATCCAGTCGTAACACAGCCTACAAACAATAATACAGATTTTTCACAGTACGTATATACTAATGGTAGTGGACAAAAAGTATTTAAGTATACTGGTAGCGGTAATTCAAGCATCATTGTACCAGAAGGAGTAGAAATTATTGAAGGTTTCGCTTCTGGTTATGGAGATTTTAATGATGAAATTACTTATGTATATTTACCAAGTACACTAAAAAGAATGTACACTACTGGTATGTATTGTAAAGAAGAATATAACTGGGATACTAACTGTTACAATGTTTTATACCAGTGCAGAAATTTACAAAAGGTCGAAGGTGGTAACCATGCATATCAATGCAATGGAAACACTGTTACAAGACCTGGTAATATTACGGTATGGTCAACAAGTGGATTAATCCCATATGATCCACAGCAATATCAAAATTATAACAACAGATAAGGAGACGAAATGGAAATTAAGGAATATACCGAGGCTGTCGCTAAGTTAATTAGCGAACAGAATGAAAATTTCATAGTAGAAGCAAATGATGTACAGAAGAATAACGGTCTAATGCTCAACGGTATTACTATTCGTACAGAAGGTTGTATGATTTCACCAGTTATCTATACGAATGCAATGTATGAGCATGACCTTACAGTTGAGGAGGCTGCTGAAAAGATAATGGAAATTTACGAAGAACATAAAGACGGAATGAAAGATTTTGATGTCAATGCTATTCAGCAGTTTGACTCTGTTAAGGATAAGATTATTGCAAGAGTAATCAATAAAGACCGCAATACATCTATCATGAACACTTGTCCGTATGCACAGTTTGGTGATCTGATTGTAACATTTCATGTACTTGTTCAGCAGAATGAAAGCGGTACTGCATCTGCAAAGATTACAAACGAGATGATGAATACCTGGAAGGTTAATCTTGGTCAGTTAATCGAGGTTGCTTATGAAAATACCAAGAAAGTACTGCCTATCGAAGTTCTTCCAATGGAGACAATCTTAAGAGAAATGATGGAACGTGCTGGAGGTATTACGCCAGATATGGAAGAAGCATTATCTATGCCAGACCATCTCATGTTTGTTGTAAGTAATAGCGGAAGACAGTATGGTGCTTATTATCTTACAGACCGTGAAGGCTTGCTTAAAATCGCTTCTGAAATTAAGGAAGATAAGTATTTTATTCTTCCATCTTCAGTACACGAATTTATTGTTATTCCAGCAAGCCAGACAGAGAATGCAGAAAGTCTCGTTGCTATGGTAAAAGAAGTAAATGCAACTCAGGTTTCACCCGATGAAGTGCTTGCAGATAATGTGTATTCTTTTGATGCACAGACAGAAGAGTTACGTGCAATCGACGGTACAATTATTCCATTTATCGCTTGATATTGTAACGATACTTTGCTATAATTGTAGCATAATATTACAGAAAGGTAGATTACTGTATGAAAATCTTACATATAACAGACTCACATGGTACAGTAAAGTCACCAGAATCAAGGACAGATGTGTATTATCTGTCCTTTTTAAAGAAAATGTATGAACTTAAATATGTTATTCAGCAACAAGACATTAAGTTAATCATACATACTGGTGATTTGTTCCATTCAGCAAGAGTATCAGATAAGTTTGCTGGTCAGTTAGCAGAGATTATCAAGTCATACGGTATCCCGATGTATGTAGTTCCTGGTAACCATGATATTGAAGGTTACACTATCAATACTTTGGATCAGACAAAATTAGGGTTATTATATAAAACAGGTGTTGTAAAAGAGCTGGATAGGGGTAAAAACCCTATCCAGCTCAAACATCAGAAAGAGAATCTGAACATCAGTATTGTAGGACAGGAGTATTACAAGGATATCGATACTGGTAACATGGCTGATTTTGAGATGCGTAATAACAATCCTAATGCCAATTTTAATATATTGGCTATCCATGGATATTTATGCAATTCTCCACAGCATCCAGACGTGAAGTGTACTCAGTGCAAAGACATCGTAACAGATGCAGACGTTATTCTCGCTGGACATTTTCATGAATCATTTGAATATCACGGACCAGATTTTAGTGTTTATAATCCTGGTTCGATGATGCGTGTCGAACAGACAACATATAATAAGAATCATTTACCGCAGTATGGTATTTTGGAGATTACAAATAATAATGGTATTGTACAGCACACATATACCATGTATCCTTTCAAAGTTGCAGAGCCATCTGATAAGGTATTTGATTATACTTTAAAGAATCAAAAGAAAAAGACGCTTATTACTCTGGAGAATTTTAAAAATAGTATTGCCAATACTAATTTCAATGCCAATTTGAATACTTCTATTGAGAATATTATTGGCAGTGTAGCTGGTAATCTTTCAGTTACTCAAGACATTATTGATAAGACAATAGATATTTATCATGATGCTTTAAATAATTCACCAGATAAGCTTGATGTACAGCAAGGTTTTATACCAGACATAAGTAGAAAGATAATCAAGCACGTTGAGATTAAGAATTTTCAATCTCATGAATACACCATCGTAGAATTTAAAGATGGCTTGAATACTATCATTGGAGAATCCAATAGCGGTAAGACAAGTATCTTGAGGGCAATTCGTTGGTGTCTCGATAACGATCCTAAAGGTGCAGACTTTATTACCACTGGACGTGATGATTGTTCAGTAACTGTAGTGTTTGACGATGGTACTTCTATTATACGTAAGAGAACTCGTAATGATTCTGGTACGTATGATGTTGTTGGTAAGACTATTCAGCCAGATGGAACGGTTACTAAGTGGACACAAACATATAAAGGATTCGCTAATAATCTTCCAGTAGAGATCATGAATATTCATCAGATGCCAAAGGTTAATCTTACTAAAGATATTTGTACGCATTTGAATATGATGTCTCAGCTTGATGGACCGTTTCTTGTTACTGAAAGTCCTCAAGTAAAGGCTGCGATTATTGGACGTTTAACTGGTACACAGATTATCGACCTTGGTATTAAAGAAACGAATAAGACCATTCTAAGCAATTCAAAGACTATCAAAACATATACACAAGAAAAAGAAGACAGAGAAAATGAATTGTTTAGATTCCAATACTTACCATTCTATGAACGATATGTTCGTGGATTTGATTTAATCTGTAAGTATTGTGAAAAGAAAATGAACGATATTACGTATGCTGAGAACATTCTTGATGAACTGTATCAGAGACAGCGAATGATTAATGATATTACGAATGGTATCAATCAGACTCAGAATAATATCAATATGTACAAAACAATGCTTGCTATTAAAGAATATATGGCAAAGCAGTTAGAGATTATTGATATGTATAATGAGTTAAAAGAGACACTTGTACATATACAGTCACTTCAGAAACAGATAAAGTGGTTGAGAATAATCATTTCGTTTAAGTCTTTTGTGGATGCTTTCAATGTTAAAGTCGGCTTATATAGCCAGTTGCAGAATGGCTATGCAAGGAGTATATCGCTCAAACAGCAAATATCAGACAATACAACGTTATGTAGCAACCTTACAATGGAAATGAGCGTAATTGGTGAAGCAAAGAAAAACTTTACTGATATTTATAAATACGTTCAAGTTTTATCGCAAGATATTGGTAATACTAAAGTTGTATACGACAAATACGTTGTACGTCGTCAGAATGCTAATCAACAGAATGATATTGCTGTACAGTGGGGAGTTGAAGTTAATCACGTAACGAGCCAGATAGATAATCTGATTGCACAACAGAAACAGTTAATTAAGGACAACAATATTTGCCCTTGTTGTGGACAGAAAATTACATCTGAAGACCACGTACTCAATATTAACAATTTTATGAAAGGAAGATAATATGGACAATTTAGCGTTGAATCTTAAGAGCATCCAGGATCAGATTGATGCTTTGAACAAGCAGTTGACGGACGCTCAGAACAAGAAACTTACGGCAGAAGTTCATTTACAAAATGAACAGCAAGAATATGAGGCACTTGAGAACCAGTTAAAAGAATTAACTGGTCTTAGTGATATGAGCGAGATCGAAGCATATATTAATAACAAATCTATGGAATTGAATAGTATTATGCAAGACCTTGCACAAGTATCAAATACAGTAAATAGTCAGTATACGTTCAGTGAGAACGATGTACAGACACTCAAAGGCATAGTAGATAAATACAATATACCGATAGGAGAATAACTATGGAAGTTACAGGCTTATGGAAGGTTATCCAGGATCGTTCAATGGAACTTCAGAGTGGATATATTTCAAAGAAAGCCATACGAGATCGTATCGAAGATGAAGTTATCGACTATACCAAGAAGATTGATCAGTTAACGGACGAGAATAATATTTTAAGTAAGGTTATTCTTGTCCTTACTGAATCTTCTAATCTCGCACGAAATAACGCCAAGAATCATTTCGAAAAGATAATAACAGAAGCATTACAGTACGTAACACAGTCTACTGATTATGAATTTGTTATTCAAGAAATGGTTGAAAGATCTAAGGCATCTTATGAGTTTTTCATTAAGACAACTATCAATGGTGAAGAATCATTACAAAGTCCTAAAGATGCCAATGGCGGTGGCTTCGTAGATATTATATCTGTTGCGGCGAAATATGCCTATCTTGAGTTATTCAATGATCCAAAGATACAGTGTGGAACTGTTTTCCTTGATGAACCAGGTAAAATGATTGACGAACAGCGATCAATTAAGTTTGCAGAATATATTAAAGAGCTTGGTAGAAATTATAATAAGCAAACTATTATGATTACTCATAATACCAGCTTGAAAGATATTGCAGATCAAACTTACTATGTATCGCAAAACGCCAATCTGATTAGCCAAGTATCTGAATTACAAGATGTACCATTGGCTAATATAGAAAACATAGTAAAGGAGCAGTTAGATGGACATTAAGTACAAAGATAAAGACGTTGAGATTACCATCAAAAACGTTAATAAGAATGCAATTCTTACAAATGAAGAACTGGATAGTGTGGTAAAGATTATTAATCTGTTTAAAGATTTTAAAGAACCAGTACAGAACTTTGTTTCTACAGCAGTTCAAAATGCTTTACCACAATCAGAACCAGTAAAAGAGCCGATAAAAGAAGAAAGACCAGTAATACGCAATCGTATTCCAAATCAAGTAGATTTATCAGAACTTGAAATTAAGAAGGCGGTTACAGAGGAACCAATGATCAGATGTCCTCATTGTGGTCAGTCTTCTAAGGCTATTGTCCGTATAGGGCAGACAGAAAATTATCTGTTACGTATGATAACTAAAGGCAACAAAAAGACTTTTGAAACGGTATTAGAGCTTACAGATGAAGAAAGCGTTAATAATGTTTTGATGCCAGAAGGAGCCAGCGTTACTGATTATCATAATGATATTATGAAAATCAAACAGAGTAAGAAACTTAAGGGTACTGATTTAAACGTAGATAATAACACAATAATACAGTGTCCTTGTTGTAGAGAAAAAGAAACGTTCTCAAAATGGTCTGAAGCATTCAAATATCCATTAGAGTTCGGTTTTGAAACGGAAACATTATGCCCTATTTGCGGCGGAGAAGCCGTTAAAGCAATAGACGAGAATAAGAATGAAATTCTGCAATGTGAACATTGCGGAAACAAAGAGCCTATTGTATAATGTGGTTACAAAGTGTTACTTAAAATTACAAGAAAAATAAGGAAAAGGAGAACGGTCATGAAGCCAGAAAGAAACACGGTTACTGAGGTATACGAAGATCGGTATAAGAACGATTGCTATGCAGATGTTAACTACTATATCAACGAGGAGAAAAGAGTAGTTGTCTGCAAAGTAGAGCCTTATGCCGCAACATCACATTTTCCATGGGAGATTACCAAAGGTTTAGACTACAAACAGTCTATGGCAAAGTCTTTCTTTGAAATGTGTGGAGAGACTAACACTACATTTGTTGGCAAAGCAGTTTGCATGGAAGAAGATACTTTTGATGTTGAGTTCGGTAAAAAGCTTGCTTACGATAAAGCAATGTTTAAGCTTTTCGATGCGAAAAAGAGATTCTTTATGGAAAGCATTAAAGATTTGGAATCATATATCGCAGCAGATAAGGAACTCATTGCAGATGTTGATAAGCAGCTTGCCAAAGCCACAGAACGTTTCGAGAAAAAGATCAAGGAGGTAATGGCATGACACTACAAGAAGCATTGAACACTACCTTATCACCAGATAAAGTAAAGGACATGGAGACATCTGAATTAGTAAAGTATCTGGTTGATAACGAGGTATTTGACTCAGAAGCAGATCTTCGTATGTTCCTTATCGAAGGCATCCAGAGAGCAGTAAGGCTTGATGATGAATTTCCTATTAAGGTTTATACATCAGAAGAAGAGCAAGTACCAGAGGAACACAGATACGTCGATGCTGGTCCACAGCTTACAGACGAGTATATTGAGAACAATATGCACGAGTAATTTGATGTTCATCAAATAATCTATCAAGCCCCCTAACGGGGGCTTTTTAGATTTCTTTAAATGGAGGTTTGTTAATGGATGTCCAGATGTCTTTATGCGAACGCAATAATTTATGTGTAGATTGTGATAATGATAAGTGCTGGGGTGCTGGTCATATCATATCGGACTGTCCAAAGTATCATTGTGACAGACCGAAAGAATCACTTGAAGATTGTGAAACTTGTGAGTTTATCAAAGAGTTTCAGAAAACACAAAGAGAATATTATAAAAAGAAAGGAAGTGTTGAAAATGACGTGGAATGAAATCATTAGTAACGAACAGGCAAAAAATTACTATGCAAACGGAATCATGCCATTTTTAAGAGAAGAATATGGCAATTATGAATGCTATCCACCTAAAGAGAATATCTTTAAGGCGTTGTATTCTATTCCAACCCCGAACGACGTTAAGGTTATCATACTTGGACAAGATCCGTATCATGAACCTGGACAGGCTATGGGTTTATCTTTTTCTGTATCGGACAGTTGTGTAAATCCACCATCATTACAGAACATCATTAAAGAGATTCAGCATGAAATGAACCTTGATAATGATAGTACGGATAGACCGCTCTATCATGGAGATTTAACATATCTTGCAAAGCAAGGTGTATTGTTATTAAATAGTACGCTTACTGTACGTAGGGGTGAGGCAAATTCACATGCTAATTGTGGCTGGCAACAGTTTACAGATACGATTATTTCTACGCTTAATGAAATGAATCAGCCTATGGTTGTTATGCTATGGGGTAAGTATGCACAGCGTAAGAGCCATCTTATCACTGGCAACAATATTCTTGTGTTGACTACTTCACACCCATCGCCATTCTCTGCTAATAGAGGATTCATGGGATGTAATCACTTTATTAAGTGTAATGAATATTTAAAAGCACACGGCATTGAGCCGATTAATTGGTTAGGAGAAACAACATATGTTCATTGATAAAGACAATGTATCAAGTATCGAAATGATGACAGAAGAAGAGCGTCAGCATCCAGAGCTTGTAAAGGACAGAGATGATTATAAGAATGCACCAATCTCCGTATATTACGGTTCTGCAAAGCCAGAATTGACGCATATATGCTTGAATTGTAAAAAACATGGTACATGCATAGACGCACAAGAAGCAGAACAGCAAGAAAAGTGGCTTCGAGAAAGTGCATGTAATCCATTTATTACTGCTGGAATGAATCCAGAAGAACTTGAGAAACTCAAGCATAATGTCTTTATTATTATCAACTGTAAGTTCAAGGAGGAATAGTATGTTTGGAAGTGACGACATAACCTGGTGTGCTTCTAAATGTTCTGCAAAGAATTGTTTTCGTAACCCAGTCAATATGAAATATAAGGCTGGGTTACATAGCTATGCAGAGTTTAAAGGTACAGAAGATTGTCCTTTTATGTCCGCAGAAGTTACTACTCAAGAACGTGGTTGGTTAGGTCATTTTATTTGTGGAAGTCAATGTCTGTTTAGACGTAATACATTAGTGACTTGTGCAAATCTTAAATGGGTAGTATCTACTGTAGGCGGTCTTCCATGTCCAATAGACATGCCAGAATTAAATATGAAGAAAGGACAGATGCAAACCATTGGTGCTCACAGATGGTATGAAACAATGGTTTTTGAATCATCGTATGATGAATATGATGATCCAGATGTATCCAAGCAGATAGACATTGAATCTGATTGGGGCATTTGGGGCGAAACGTGGGAGGAAGTTGAGAAGAAGTATGGCAAGGACGTTGATAACGCCGCCAATAAAATGCACGAAACAGTTGTAGAGGAAGTAAAGAAGAAGATTAAGGAGGCATATGTCAATGCTCAAACCAGCGATACTGTACAAGGAACAGATAATTAAAAAGTTCCAAGAACGGTTTTATACCGATGATATGATGTACGAAACTGGTTGTAATGAGAATTGGTCACCTAACATAGCCGACTGTCCAGATGAATTTACTTTTCAGTTTGCCATAGTCGATAAAGCCGATAATTGTATCGGCTTTATTGGCTTTAAGGTAGACTGGTATTCGTCTTGTGCATATAATTTCGGTATTATGTCATTTGATAAAGGCAATGTTGTCGTTGGTATGGCTTTGAAAGAAGTAATGGATAAAATCATTAATGACTTCAAGGTTCATAGAATCGAATGGCGTATGGTAGGTGGTAACCCAGTAGAAAAGCATTACGACAAGTTTTGCAAAGAACATAACGGAAATAAATATGTATTGCACGATGCCATTAAAGATAGATATGGAGTTTACCGTGACAATATCATATATGAAATAGTTTTTAAGGAGGGGTAATATGCCAGAGAATTATCACGAATTTAATATATATTTCAGTGACTTGAATGAAGATGCACAGAAAAGGTTACTTGAAGCAGTAGGAGTAGAATCTGCATCTGATATGAACTGGGATATGGACATTGTTCCAATTGCAACATATTGTTTTTGCGATAACGAGGGAGAAACTAATGAATCAGATTGACATTGACACACAAGAATTAAAGTCAATGGCTCCGATTATTCCATATATAAAAACATATTATAAGAATAAAATTACCATTGAAAGAGAAAGCGGTAATGTAGCATTTGCTAAGTGTATATTTCATGACGAGAATACCGCATCTCTTGCTATATATGCAAACGGTACTTATAAGTGTTTTGGTTGTGGAGAACACGGTGATTTAATTACCCTTGTACAGAAAATCGAGAACCTTGACTTTCAAAGTGCTTGTATTCTTATAGCAAAGAACGTAGGTTATCAGATTAAGGAAGTCTATGTTAACCAAGCGTGGGAGCAATATAAGAATACACTCGACGACCATACAAGACGGTATTGGATTAATCTTCAGCATAATGCAGAAGCGTTAAACTATCTTGTAAATATCAGAAAGATAAATCCAGAAATGATAAATACTTTTAGACTTGGTTTTACTGATAAGGAAGAGTATAAATATCGTAAAGATATGCCTAATATTTCTAACCGTATCGTATTTCCAATTCTTGAGCATAAGAAATTTAATCCTAAATGTGTCGGTATGGCATATAGAGGATTGAGAGATGAAAAGCCTAAATATATCAATGATCATAACCAGTGTGGTCAGAATGGACAAGACCCATCGCTGAATGGTGTATTTGTTAAAGGTAATATGCTTTATGGTCTTGCCCAGGCATATAAGTCTATTGCTCAAAATAATTTCGCATTTATTGTAGAAGGATATTTTGATGTGATTGCAATGCATCAATCTGGTTTTACAAATACCGTTGGTCTGATGGGTACATCATTCACAGAAGAACAGATTAAAGAAATACGTAAAGTTACTAATAACTTATTTTTGTTGCTTGATAGCGACAATGCTGGTACAACTGCTATGGAAAAATATGTAGCAGAATTGGTTAAGTATGATATTAGACCAATTATATGCATAATCGACGGATATAAAGATCCAGATGAAATGTGTAAAGCATTTAATTTTAATCAGCAAGAGATATATGCTTTTATTGATAGTCATAAGAAAGAAGGTGTTCATCATCTTATTATGAGTAAACTTGCAAGATATAAAGCAGTAGTCTCTCAAGAAAGAGTAAAGGCTTTAACGGCATTATATCCAATCGTTAGTTCCATTCCTAATCCAGCAATTCGTCAAGCGTATTTCAAGGAAATCGAAAAGGAGATATATTGATGAATACACAGACACAAGATGTAATTGCAGAAATGACAAATACAAAACAGCCAAAGAAAGTTACACTCAACGATACTATATGCGTTGGGTGTAATGGTTGTGGTAATTGTTGTATGAATACACAGATGAAACTTAATGCCTTTGATATTTACAATATAGCAAAGAAAGTCGGCATGAAAAAGACATCTGAACATATGACATTTTATTTTGGAGACAATAGTAAGTTACCTATTATTGGATTGTTTTCTTCAGACGAAACTGGAATGTGTCCATATTTAGAAGCGACGAACGATGGAGATTATAAATGTGTATTAGAAGAATGTAAACCGTCTACTTGTACACATCCATTTGTTGCTATAGGCACTATGTTTTCTAACAATGAATTTACTTTTGTTCCATTAGATCAGACAGTACCAGCGTTTGATGTTGATAAGTATCTGAAAGATTATGATATCAACAAGAGTGCTTTTTATTATTTAGATGAACGTAGCAATGCTTGTCCGTCTACATGTAAAAAGAACGTATTGGTATCAGAATATATGTCTGATAGAATAAAGTATGATAAAGAACATGCTCTTGCAAGTATCGTATCAATGTTAATCAGTAAATATGTAAATGTATACGAACTTACACGTTTATTATATCTTGCTGATAACTCTAAAGAGAATAAGAACATCAAATCTTTTCTCGGTCAAATGAGTTCTTATGATAAAGTTACAAGGACCATGTTCATAGATGCTTATTTGTATACTTATATTGATAGCGATAAATCGTTTGTTGAACAAACAGTTGAGCATATCAAATATCTTGAGAAGAAAAAGTATCCAGTTTTAAGACTCTTGTACAAGTATTTCTACGTTGTGTTTGATCCTGGTCATGTTACTCTTGAAAGTATATTAAACACAGAAGACGTAAAACTTGCTCAAGAAAGATTTGATAATTATTTTGCAAGTAACATTGAGCAGATTAAAGAGCGTTTCTATAATGAAATGATTATTGGCATGACCAAAGAAATGAAAGAATTAAATCTTTAAAGAAAGGAAAAGAAGCTATGACACCAGTTGATCTTAGTATGTCCGAAGAGGACAAAGAAACGATACGTAATTTTATCGTTACAGACGAACAAGCAAAGCGTATCGACAAGAACAAAAAGAAACTTAATGAAGAGGTTAAGGCTATCTTTGACAAGTATCATATCAATGATCCACTTGATTTTGAAGGTTCTACACTGACCGTTACAGAAAGTACACGCAAAACGGTTGCCAAAGCAAAGAAAGACCAGTTTATCCAGGCTCTTGTAAATATGGGCAAGAATTATTTGGTCATTCCTTCTGTTGACATTGATACGGATACTATTGCAACTGAACTTGAAAATGGTCAGTTAGACGAAGCATTCGTTAAGCAATATATGTCTATTACACCAGTCAAGACATTAACAGTAAAATGAGAGGAGTAATGTGTAGTGAATCTTGAGGATTATTTAAACCAAAATATAAGTAACCAAAAAGAGATTGCGAACACTACTTCTTTTTACGATAAGTTTAATGCGTTGTCTGGTTTGTATAAGCAAGAGGAAAACAAAGATAGTCGAAAGATATTACGGTCTCAAGGAAAATACAACTCTAAAATATGTTTGATTTTTAAAGATGAAGAACATTTAAAGGGAAGTATTAAAAGTCTTGAACGAATCTTTACCGTATACGGTATTAAGATGTGGGATGTATTGGTTCTATATCAAAATAAGTTCGATGACAGAGACCGTAATATAGGCATCTTAATGCAAGAACTGCTAATCGTTAATCCGATAGTAGTATATATTTTTGATGATACAGCACTTGAAGGAGATTTACTAAAGCAGTGTCCAGCGGACGTAGTCTTTGGTGCAAAATATATCAATGTTAATAATATTCAAAACTTGATAGAAGAAAATGTATCACCGAAAATATTTGATTTGTTCGAATATCTCATAACTTACAATTATTAAGGAGGAACTACAATGGACGGAATGGAAAACCCTTTTGACATGTTCGATGAAAGCGGAACGGTCACACCTATTCAGACACCAATTGAACAGCCAGTACCACAACAGCCAGTGCCACAACAGAATGTACAGCCACAGCCAGAGGTACAGCAAGCAACACGTATTCCAAAGAATCAGCAAGTACAGACACAGAATCAACAGCCTGTACAGCAACCAGCACCACAGCAACAGCCAGTACAGAATAATGCACCAATGAGAACAGATGGTTCTACACAGCAGAATCTTGCTATTCTGATGAACATCAAGGATTATTATAACGACCTTGAATGGACACAGAAATATACGATTTATATGCAAGAATGTCGTAAGATTGAGGTAGATCCATTGAATCTTACAGCAAGTGACATTGCAGTTGCCGCTGGACGTATCGATGCATTATTGACTCCAGCACGTTTCGATTATGCTCTTATGAATAAGAACCATGGGCATTATGAGATGTTGCTTAAATTGCAACAGCAGATTGAATATGGCAATCAGAAGAACGATGATGAAGCGGCTAAAGTTAAACATAGCATCGACGATACAAAGGCACTTGCTATGGCAAGAGTTAAGCATAATACATCTTATGAGGACAATCTTGATTTATTTGACCTTGAAGATAAGTATGCTGGCAGAATGATCCAGGCTAAGACTGTATTGGATATTTTAAGCGATAAGAAAGATATTCTTATTACTTATTCCGCAGCTCTTAAGATTGAGAATACTGCTAATAACTTTACGCCAAGTGTTCCTACAAATAATCAGATGAATCAAATGAGGCAATAATATGGATTGTGAATATGAAGCTACATGTTTGAATAACGATAAATGTTATCGTTGTATCGAACAAAATCTTTTGAAACTCAAGACTAAGCCATGGAATAAGCCAAAGCAAACTCGGAACAGTTTAGTTCAAACACACGATACAAAGGCTATGAATGCGAAAAATTCATGGGAGAATCTTGAGCAAGAGGTAGCTGATTCATTAAATAATGTACCTAATATCCAAGAAGCCAGGAGAAGTATTCGTTCTGGTGCATTATGGTTTGAAAAAGGCGACATTGTTGATGAAATACTCCATCCAGAATGCAAAGAAAGGACTGGTCGCCAGCTTAAGTCTGGTGACCAGTCTATTTCTATCCAGAGATTATGGCTGGAGAAAGCTGCCGATGAATGTAAGGGTAACTCAAAAACTATGTGTCTGCCATTCAGATTTAAAGGAGATGATAAGATTTATACTATCTTCGAACATGAAGATATTGCAGAACTTATTACTTTAATGAAAGCATATGTGCGTGACAATGAATTAAAGACACAGCAGATTAAAGTGTTGGAGGAGAAACTTAATGAGTATAGGAAGAACTCAACTGAGTGATGAATATACCGATATTAAACGGTACGAGGTTTTTACAACAGAGAAATATAAGTTGCCATTATATAGCTTCAGTATGGTTGATAAAAACGATAAGAAAGTTGTTATTAAGTATTATATTCTTTCTCAAGATTTGAGTAAGATTATTAAAGGATATAACAATAATCCTATCAAAGCATATACTGTAAAACAGAATAGTTGTATTAATGGCGGTTTCTTAGATTATATTTTGTATAACAATGAGGCTTACATTAGTAGTACGCTCATTGCAAAATCTAAATCGCTTGTAGGCTGGAATATTGACATGGAAGATTTGATTAGGGATATTCAGAACGCTACTATTGCAGAAGAGTTGAACTATGCAGAAGCCATGAGAGATTTCTCAGTATACGAAGTAGAGTGCAAACACTCTATGCTTGTTAATGAAGACAAGCTTAAGTTTATTGTAAAGCAGTCTTATCCATTTCTTGATGAATCATATATCGAGGGTATTATCAGATTAATCCTTGACCATGCCGTGATCGAATTTGATTTGCCTTATAATAAACTTGAATTCGTTAACGATGTCAAGATGAAAGCCGTTAATGAAGCATTTGATTTCATCGAAGAAGTGGTCCGTGATTATCGTAATGAATTTAATAACAATAATGGTATGACTCCAAAGGAAGAAATCAAAAAGACAGAGATGGCTATTGAACAAGGATGTTGTGACGAAATGGCAAAAGCATTCGAAGAAGCCATTCAGAATCGCATCAACGTCATAGATTTCATTACTAACGAGACGGTTCATAACTTTAAAGAAACAATGTTTGCAGCTCTTATCGAGGAAGTTAATAAACAAAGAAAAGCAGACAATTTAAAGGAATTGGCTCGTGATCATATCAGAACAAGCATCCATTATCGTTCTGCTTATATTGAATACGGTACGTATTATAAGCAGATTGTAAACGATAATAGTTATAATACAGACGAGGATTGGTTAATGTCGATGTTCTTTATGGATCACATCTTCAGTCAAGATGCGTATCATGATGAAGATAGAAAACGAGCACCCTTCCTTAAGGCTGATAATGCCCAGGTTTATGCCTTGTTAACCGAATCTCGTTATAAAGGCTTACTTAAAGGTATAGTCAAATCTGTATTGTTAAAGTCTTTATATGATCAGTATCCAGAATATAAAGTGTCTAATGAGGACTGGAAAAAGATTAAAGACTTTGTCAGACAAAAATTGTATCGTCCAGAGAGGTAAAATATGAGCAACATAGCACTATACAGAAAGTATAGACCTACAACTTTTGACGAGGTATTCGGTCAGTCTGCTATAGTGCAGACATTACGAAACCAAGTAAAATCTGGAAGAGTAGGTCATGCTTATTTATTTTGTGGTCTGAGAGGCTCTGGAAAGACATCAATAGCAAGGATACTTGCAAAAGCCGTCAATTGTGAAAATACAGTTGACGGCAATCCTTGCTGTCAATGTGAACACTGTAATTTTAAAAATGATGTTAATCCAGATATCATAGAGATAGATGCAGCGTCTAATAACGGCGTAGACAATATCAGACAGCTTATAGATGAAGTCAATTATAAACCTACGAATACAAAGTATAAGGTATATATTATAGACGAAGTTCATATGCTATCTGGTAGTGCATTTAATGCTCTTTTAAAAACAGTAGAAGAGCCACCAGATCATGCAATTTTTATTCTTGCTACTACTGAATTTCATAAAGTACCAGCTACTATTAAGTCAAGATGCCAGGTATATAATTTCAAATTAATCAATCAACAAGATATAATTCTTGGGCTTGAGAATGTATTATCCAAAGAAGGTATAACTTATTTTGAAAAAGATGCACTTGAATATGTAGCACGAAAAGCAGATGGTAGTATGAGAGATGCGATTAGTATCTTGGATCAATGCATCGCTCAACATGATAATACACAGCCAGCAACTGTATCTGAAGTCAAACAACTCTTTGGAGATGTTGAAGATGATGTTGTAATAGAATTGGCACAGTGTATAGAAAACGTAGACGTTATACGAGGACTTGATATTTTACACGCACAACACTATGATGGTCGTGATATGAAATCATTATTAGATGCATTGTACCATTATTATTTCGATAAATTCACCACAGATTTTGGAACAAATGATGGTATTGTATTTGAAAGATATGCAAGGATATTGGGAGAAACCATATCTGCATTGGATCATGCATCGCAGAAAATGACCATGACAGAAATAGCGTTCATCAAAATGTGTAAGCCAGAAATGGAAAAAGATTATAATTCTGTAGTACAAAGAATGAATAATCTTGAACATGAATTAACATTACTAAAATCTGGTAATGTTAATGTAATGTCTGGTAATATTCAAACAGATTTGCAAGAATCATTTGATGAAAGTGTAACTTTATATTATAATAGTCCTTGGAATCACAAATTAAACATACTTTAGGGAGGATTTAAAATGGCTGAAGAACGTATCGAAAGATGTTTCTGGTGCGGTAAACCAAAGACTGGAGAAATCGAAGAGACAGAGGAAACCATTAAGAACTCTGTAATTAATGATTATACTCCATGTGATAAATGTAAAGAATCTTTTGCTGGAGGTATCCATGTAATTGGCGTGACAAATAAGCCTCTTGTAGAGGGTATGTTCCCTATTTCAAAAGATGAAAAGAACACTCTTTATCCTACTGGTAGCATGTTTGTAGCAAACGAAGAGTTTATTAAGGATATGCTTTCTGAAGAAGGAGAAAAAGAATTGCTCGAAAACGTATTAAAAGAACGTATCCTTATGATTCCAAACGATGTATGTGAACAGATCGTAAACGATGCTCGTGCAGCTCAGGCAGATAACGGTGAAGAGTACATCGAGCAGATGGACGAAGTTCATAAGGAGGAATCTGCAAATGAAGAAAACGTACAAGATTAAAGCAACAAAGAGAGCATGGATGGAAGTTACTGCTGACAGTTCTTTATCTCAAAAAGAAGTTTATGAATTAGCAAAAGAAAAGGCAGCTAAGGGTAGGCTTAAATGGGAAGAACCTTCGTTTAACATCATCGATATTAACATTGACGATAGCGTTGATGTTGACGTAAAGACAAAAGTAGCCCTTATGGACGCTATAGATCCTTTAACGAATAAAATAAAAGAAAGTTGATTTATTCAAAGTGTTATGTTATTCTTAAGGTTGTAGAAGGGCTATTACACCCACTTAGCGTAACTTAAAATCTTAAGGAGGACTAACCGATGAACATTACTGTAACAGATGTGCGTGTAAAGAAATACGACAATCCAGAGAACAAGATTAAGGCTATCGCAAGTATTACGATTGATGATACATTCGTAATCCACGATGTTAAGATCATCGATTCTGAGAAGGGTTTGTTCGTAGCTATGCCGTCCAAGAAGGGTACGGATGGCAAGTTTAAAGATATCGCACATCCAATCAACACTGAGACACGAAATATGATTCAGAAGATGGTATTGGATAAGTACAACCAGGAATAATCCCTGTCGCATATTTCACCTCACTTGAGCCAGAGAAATCTGGCTCATTTTTATTGTAGGAGGCAAAATGAAGGAAACTAATCTTGATGCTATAAAAAGTACTGCTCGTACTTTATTATATGTTGATATTACAGAAACAGAATTTCCTTTTTGTTTAATCCATCCATTTCTTAATAACCGATACATGTCTTTTAGTAATAAAGACAGGCAGCTGATTGACATACTTGAATCAGATGAAAATCTACAGAAAGCTCGTGATTTCTTTGAGAAAAGGATCAATCAAGCAGAAGATGTTTGGCGAATCTTAATGTATATGCATACACCGTATAGACCATTATTATTTAAGTTATGTGCAAATGATTTATCTGATGAAGATTATGCACAGATGCTTGTTGAGGTATGGACTGGTACAGAAAATCCAAATCAAGATGCTAACGTTAAGATTCCACAATGGATAAGATTTTTCAAAAAGGCAAAGAAAGAGTTGCTAATGACAGAGGAAGAACTAAACGTTTATAATAGTCTTAGCGACACAGAACCAATTGAAATATATCGTGGAGTCGGACATGGTAGAGAACCATATGGGTTATCATGGACGGCTAATACGGCAACGGCACAATGGTTTGCAAAACGATGGGCGAACAAAGATGCTTATATGTTCAAGACTTATTGTAACAAATCAGATGTGTTAGCATATTTTAATTGTAGAGGAGAAGATGAACTTGTCGTAAATGTTAAAAATCTTGATAAAAGCAAGATGGAAAGGATAGATCTCAATGGAGGATAAGTTAAAAAGACAAAAGATAATGGAAAGAGATCGATTCACATATGAGGAAAAACTACGTTTTGCTGCTAAATCAAACGATCAATGTTGCCATTGCGGAAGAAAAGTTCACATTGGATATGGGGCAACGGTAGAACATTTCGTTCCATTATCACAAGGAGGTACTAATAGAGATATTAACATGGTAATGCTATGCGAGGACTGCAACAAATCTAAAGGCAGTTTTATCTACAGACCAGCAGATTATCTGTTATATCTTAAAGAAGAACATCTTGAAAAGTTACAAGGATACTTTGATAGTTATATCAACTCTTTTGATTTCGTTAATAGGGATAATCTATTAGCATGTGATCGTTATAAGGTATGGGTAAATACCATGCCAGAACAGATGTATTATGCTATGAAATCACGTAAAAGACGCAAAGGACATGCTGATATCATGAAGAGATGTTCTGTACCATTATGGGTAAAAAGAGCCACGTATGATGACGTGGATAAGCTTACAGAATATTATATTAAGTATCTTAAGAAATATCATTGTCTCGATTCAGAAGAATCTGCAAAGATTAATATCCAGTTCTGGATATCGTTTGGATGTATATATTATATTGAGCGTAATGGAAATATTGAAAGCTTCATTACGGTTACTATTACAAAGGCAAACGGTCATGTATTTCTGAATGATGACAAGTTAGATTATTATCTTACTGTAAATGTATTTACGTACTATAGTAACGAATATGCTCTTACATTAGGATATAATCTTTCAAGACAGATACCAAGATACTTATCTGATGAACAGAATTTGAAACAGATACCAGTAAAATATTGTGTCATCGCTGAAGATACTTTGAGCGGTGAGATTTGTGATGGAGGAGCAATATATAAAGGAGACAGGTTCATATCATCATTCATGATTTTATATGATGGTGATAAAGATGAATTGCCATCTCTTATAGAAGACAAGGAACTTAAAAAGTTTTTCCAAAGATTTGACGAAGTAAAGGAGGAACGATTAAAAGTATGGTTTGCTATTCATGGGGAAGAACCTTATGAATGGATGATGCGAGAGTTAGAGCTTGAAGAAGAAAGCGAGGATGACAATGATTGAAATAGATAACTTTAATAGACAACTTATATACAAAAATACCGTTACAGCTGAAGACGGTACGGCTTTACATGTTTCATTTGTATTGGAGCCACATGATATTGAAATTATTCATCAGTGGAGACAAGCAGAATGTGATAGAGTTGATGTAGACGAGAACATATCCGAATATCTTACAGAAGAAGAGTTACAGAAATATAACTCATTACCAGAAAAAGAACAGTTGAACTTCATAACTAAGGCAGCGGAAATGAAAAGACATTATATGAATAGCGATAATATTGCCTGGAGAGAAGCAACTGAAATGGCTATTAAAGATATGAGAGATAGATTACTGTAACTTTATGTTGCATTTTTGTTTTCGTAGTGATAATATATTTATAGCTAATAAATATATTTTACTACGGAGGTAAACCAATATGCTAAACGCTACAGTAATTAACGTACCAGAGGAAAAAGAAGTTGCTATCGATTATGTTATCTGCCCACACTGCGGATCACAGATGGTAAGAAATAAAATGGATAATCCTTGTTCTATCCAGGGTAGATCTTATATCTGCGAGAATTGTGGTGCTGATGAAATCGTTAGCCCAACAACAGAAGAGGAGATTTACTAAAGACTTATGAAAAATCCAAAGAAACTTACTCGTACTCAGAAAGAAAAGCTTACTAAGAAACATCTTGACGCTTCTGAATATGTAATGATTGCAGAAGACGCTTACACTTTTACAGTACAGAAGAAGAGTAAGATTGGTACAACTGAAGAAAAGATTACTTTTAATAAATAAAATAAGGCGGTGTAGGGATTATCCTACACCGCCATTTTATTTTTATTCGTCTACTGCTGGAAGGTCTGGAGCTGCTTCGATCTTCTCTTCTTCTTTTCTTGCAATACTTTCTCTTGTAGCAATAATCTCTTTAAGAGAAACTAATGCGTCTTCGATTAATTTACTTAACTGAGCCTCTGAAACAAAGAAAGTAATTACTGGATAATTCTTCTTGATATACGTATATGCTTCAGCAAATTTGATTCGTCCAGTGTTTGATCCCCAAGCCTCTTCTGCCTTAGCAACGGCATAGAGAGCTGCTTTTTTGAGAATGTCCTGGCGATATCTGATAAGATAAACAGTCAGAGCAATAACGATAATACAAACTACAATACATAATACTGGGTTTTGACAAATAAATTCTAACATCTCTCTTACCTCCTTAATGAATATTGTGAAGACCATAATTATAAATAAAATCTTTTTCACATTGCTGCTGATCAGCGAAATCACTTTCTTCATCTACACCACGCATTTCGTAAAAATATTCTTTTAAGTCTGCTACTTCATTCTTAGCTGGAATAAATCTAGCATTCTCGTGTTGCTCTGTTACTTCTTTTACAAGTTCATCAGTCCATAAATCATCACGATAAGCTACTCGAAGCTTATTTCCAGATTCATAGATCTGACCCCAGAAGTGTTCACCGTCCAATTCGTATGAAATAAGATTAGCAATCTCGTCAAGATTATCCTCTAATTCTTCAGATAAGATACCAGAACTTGATAATGTCTTAAGAATTTCGATAGATTCCTGTCGAGACAAGTAGCGTTCTTTGTCCATATGTTTAATCCTCCTTTTTATGTTGCATTGCTTCTTTAAGTTTAGCTATTGCTTTACGTTTATGACTGCCAATCGTAGAGCGAGAATATCCATATAGATTTGCAAGAGTATCTTCATTTTGATGTCTGGCGTATGATAATACAAGAAGCTCTCGTTCATATGGAGTTAACGATCTAAAGATTGGACCGCATACAGCTCCGTTAATCCAGTTAAAGTTAAGAGAGTCGTCACTATATATATCTATCTCGTCTTCTTTAACTGTTAATAAATTGCTATTCTGTAATGCAAGTTGACGATCTATTGTATCTATAACTGTATTATATTCGAATAACGCCTTTTCATCAACAGGAACTATAGAATGTGTAACATTGTTAATATCGCTGTCGTAGTCGTTATCATCTTCGTCTGTTAACTGCATCAGATTAGCACTTAATAATGGGTCTTTGGATAAGTCTTTAAGAAAGTGAAATGCTTCAAAATGAAAACATTTCTTTACGTATAAATGAAAACTACCATTTGGTTTGTACTTTGGATCATCTGGATCTGTAATGATTTTATATTTATTTGCCATATTAAGAAGTGCAAGTACAAGAGTATTATAAATATCTCCATACTCATACTTTTTAAAAAGGGAATAAATATAATCACATGTATCCTTAATATCAAATTTTTCTTTTGCTTTGCTGCCAGAAAAAAGCTTGATAAAGTTTAAGACACTTGGATATACTTTATTGATATCTTTTCCAGGTACTTTTACATACGGCAATTTATGCAGCACAATAAAATGGGCATATGTATGTAACGTTCTATGAAACGCTTTGATAATGTACTCAGTTGCTTCTCTATCTCCGTCTTTAAAAAGAACAAGGTTACGCTGGAGATTAGCATAATCTTGTTCAGTAAAATTAGTAGTATCATCTTGAGGATCAAAGTCGTTTAAATAAGTATCATCCAATGCCCTTAAATATTTGTAATCATCTTCATTTAGTGAGTTCTCAAAAGCTTGTGATTTTGTCTGTTCTTCTTCCATGAGCTATTCCTTTAAATTTAATATGTAAGATAAACCTATAGAGATAGCGTCGTAAATATCACTAGTCTTTTGTTTGTTTGCTTTATCACTATAAGGACCGATTTGAGCATCTAAAAAAGGATAATACTTTAACACTTCTTCAGCGACTTGTTCTTTTTTAGAATTGCCAGGAAGACCAAAATTTTTTCTGATCTCTGAAGGTAACTGATGTACGACTGTACGTTTTTGCTGTCTAAAATAGAATATGATTGCACCACGCAATTCTGAGAGCTGCAATCCAGTTTTAGCATTTTTCCCAATAAATCCATCTTCAAGAATAACGTGTGAAGACTCTGGTAAAAAACTTAGTTTAGTAATGATTTGTTCTATACGATCATCAGTAGGGTCTTTTGCACTGGTATTTATCTTTCCTTTGCATACTAATTTTTTAGTATCGCTTTCGATAACGGCATAACCAGTGCTAGATAATGATGGATCTAATGATAATATCAGCATACGTATCAGTCCTTTATAGTAAGATTAGGTTTATTCTTATCTTTATTTTCGTCGTTTTCTTCGAAACCATTGATAATCTGTTTAGCAATAGTTTCATCTACTTGAGTTTCATTGTTGTCATCGATAACAAATTTTCCAGAATCAAGTTTCATATCTAACATAATGTTTACCTCCTTAAAATTATAATATTTATAGGGTATTTATGCAAATATTACGGTATTCACAATGAAAACAATGTTTATCTGGAGAGACACATTTGATATCATTTTGAATACTTAATACTACATTTTTTACTGTTTCTTTCAACAGATTATATTCTTTTTCGGTATATGTATTAACGGTTATTTTCTTGGTTTCTATTTCTATAGATACTACTTGAAAATAATCTACGTTAAAGGTTTCTTTAAAAGCATAGGCTGTAGCGATTAATTCAAGATCAAATTGTCTTGCTATATTAGTATTAAAGCGATTAGTGGACGTAATAAACTTTACGACTTGAATAACCTTTTGTTTATTGATAGTTAATTCTCGTACATATTCATATGTTCCAGTTAGAATTACATTAGGAATAATTTCTATTTGATATTTATGTCCAATGATTATTGGACATTGTTTTTCTTTAAGCATTATCTCATTAAACTTAAAGATAGCGTCAATACCTTTTTTGCGTAACTTCTCATATGAATCTCGCCATACGGATGAACGAGTAATTAAAATATCTTTAGTATTCTTATGCTTTATCCATTCCTTACCCCATCTATATTTTAAAAATTCAAGCGTACTATCTAGCCTATCTTCTTGTAAAGCTAATAAGTACGCATAGAATGTTCGATGTAAAGATTTATCATATAGATTACGAATATTGATTTCGTTTTGGTCTTTATTTTTTAAATCATAGTAGCGAGCACAAAAAGTGAAATCCCTAATATCTGAAATATCCACCATGACTTTATTATTGATATCGAGAGGGGTAGCTGCGATATACAAATCATTGATTTGTATTTTGTTGTTTAAGTCTCTTAGAGACTGCGTTCTTGTAAGCATTTAAGTTAGCACCACTTTCCCTTTCTGCTATCAATCCAGGAGTACCCCTATCAAGTTGGTTGAATACATTTTGCTCGCAATCCCAATGTACGTGCCATTTAAATTCATGCTTTCTAATTTTAGGATCTTTTGAAAAGTCTTCTGGCAACATTGGTTTGCCACACATTTGGCAAATGATATATTCACCAGGCTTTGGTGGAGGCGGAACCATCCAATCTTTTCCTTTTGCTCTATCTTCTGCTGCATATGCTGCTGAGTTAGCGGCTACGTATTGAGCCATTGCTTCTGTATTAGGCATTTGTAACCTCCGCATCTAAAGCTTCAATCGCTTCATAGATATAATCGTCTACTGGAATAGCAAAATTCTTAGGCTTAATCATTCTTTCTCTATCCTCATAAGTATGAGTACAAATAGGAATCTGGCATGTTTGACATGCCACGTATAAATGACTTGCCTTATTCATACATTTGTCACAGATAGGACATGGATTATATCTTGGACAAGTATGAAACTTTCTTTCGTTCTGTTCAAATACTATTTTATTTGGAGAACCAAGCTTCTGATTTTTAAGATATCTTCTCAGTTTTTGTTCTTCAAATTTAGGAATACCATTTTCGTCTGGTGCTCCCGCTGCAATCTCTTGTAAACCATCTAGTATACTGTATTTTCCTGGCATGATTAGTCCTCCTTATTTTTATTAATTGTAGCATACGACTACACTTAAGTAAAGTTATAACATTGGTTTGTGGAATCTATCATTAAGACATTCCATTGTATTAGAATCAATTATCTTATACATTCTTTGATTGGTATTAGGATTATCAAGACCACCACGGAGATATTCATATCTACCAATCTTAAGATAATCTAATATGTTATTTTCGATAAAGTCTTTAAAGAAAACTATTTCGTTTAGTCCAGAATAAATACATGTCTTTAAGTGATAAGTATTTTTAATTTTGGTACATAAAGAATATAGTTCTTCTAAGTTTTGATCACCGCCCATAAAGCAAACACATGAAATAAAATCTTTATTTATGGAGAGGATCTGATCGAGATCCTCTCCGATAAATTTACCATCATATTTCCATAGATATTCTGAATGGCATTGTTTACATTTATGAGGACAGCCACTAATGTTGAATGCCAGAGAAATTTCATCTGGAACTTCCTGGCATACAACTGCGTAGCCTTGATATTTTAATGGAAGATTAGAAGTTTTGTCCATTAATATAATACCTCTTATTAGCTTCAATTTGTCTTTGTTCAGAGAATTTAGATACTCTTTTAAGATATCCGATTACTCTTGTAGCCCAATCAACGTTTTCTGATCCGCATCTTGGACATTTATCGAACTTGTGCTTACTGATATATCCACAGTCATTACATACTGTATTAGGAATGTTAAACGTAAGATATCCACATCCAGTACGTACAGCGTTTAACATAATCTTTTTATACTGTTCTTGAGAAAGATGTTCTTCAAGATTCATATGCAATGCTGAGCCACCATCAAGCCACTTAGTTGTTTTCTCGCCGTGTAAGATAAGTTTATCAATAATAGATAACTTATCATCATCTGGTTTATAGAAGTATGAATTGTAGCAATCTCTTGGAGAAAAGTATCCATCTTCTTTATCCCATTTAGCATTTTTAACACCAAGATTTTCTGCTGGTACATATTCTGTATTGAACATGAGTTTATCTGTTCTTGCGGCTTTGTTTTCCTCGTAAATAGGCTTCAGACATGCAGTACAGAAATCAAAGTACGCATCGTTAGGAGAAATATCTATGCCAAGATATTCTGCTCCTTCGATAAGACCGTTAATGCCAATAGTAAGAAACTGCTTATTCATGTTAATGTAACCAGCATCGTATACAGGCATTAAGCCAGCCTTTAAATTGCACTCAAGAATAGAATTATATGCAATCAAATACTTATGTACTTTCTGTACTTGTTCTCTGATAGAAGCATCAAGCTTGCTATAGTTAGTATCAGCCTTACCTTCTTCTGGAGTTTTGTATGTATTTTGAATTAATCTGTTAAAGTTAATTGTAACAACACACTTACTTCCAGTTGCAACACCGCCAGCACCAAGAGTATATGAGAATGTATTATCTTGAAGCTCATTACGCAGTCTACAACAAGATGCAAGACTATCTACTGTTTGGCTTGTGTACATAAAGAATGAATGTCCTTCTGCCCACATGCTCGCAACGAAATCAGCAAAGTCATTGTCATCAAAATAAGGATCGTTGTTTTCATCAAAACCAGATAACAGATTTACTGTTTCTACTGGGAATGTAAGAATGGCTCTTAATCTTTCTTGATTGAACCATTTCATGAAGCGTCTTTGAAGCCACATAACAGATTCAAAGTTGGGAGCTGATCCATCTGGAAATACAAAATCTTCAAAGATACTGTTAAAGTATGCTTGATCAAAGTAAGCAATATTCCAGAATACGCTTTGATAGTTACGTGCAGCTGCTGGCTGATTAAGAGAATATACGATTTCTTGCCAGTACTGAACAATTAATTCATCGATAGAACGATGTTTTCTTGAGCAGTCTGCTTGTTTAGTTGGGTGTTTATAATAATCATCACCATACTCAATTCTGATAAAGTAATCCATATAGGTTAAAAATTCTGGTGTACTTACAGCACCAGCAAATTGAGCGGCAATAGCAAATACGAGATTTACAAAAGAACCACAAAATGATTGAAGGTTCTTTGGTGCTTCAGAAATACCACCGATCTCTTTCATTCCATTGAATAAGAACGGATACATAGTAATACTTACACAGTAAGGTAATTCTGGATTGGTTTCATCATGCTTATAGATTTCATGATTGTCAAGCTGGCGAAGGTATTCTTCAGAAATATCTTCTCCATATAATTCATAAAGCTTGTCATTCATCTGAAGTCTATTAATGCCAATGAATAATTCTTTTGGTAATTCACCAGTAAGAGTAGTAACGTTTTTGTTTTCTACATTTGCATTGGCATCAAACTTACTACCAGTAGATGCGTTACTTACCTCTTTATATCTTTTGATGAATTTGATGTATGGTCTATACTGTTCATATTTCGTCATAATTCTTTACCCCTTGTAATTTTTGACATATTCTAATGCCTGTGGAAATGCTAAAGTGTCTTCGCCAACTCCTAACATTGGAACCGACATAAAACCTTTCTTAAGCATCATGTCAATGTCTGTAACTGATTCGTATTCGATGCCCTTTTCTTTTAATGCTCTTTCAAGAATCATACATTTTGGACATCCATCTGAATGGTATAGCGTGATCATAAGCAACATCCTCCTTAAATTATCCAGTTGATTTTATTTTCGCTTAATTTAGTGTCGTTGTTAAACTTGTCAATCATAGAAAGAATTGCGGTTTGCACTTCTTTCTCGATCATTTTAGATTGACATTTCTGTAAGAAATCATCGAATAACCATCCCTTACCGATAGTAATATTACGTTCAGCATTATAGAGATAAAGATTATAACAATGATTAAGCAGTTCCGTTTTGATGTAATACACATTAGGATCTGCATAGTTCGTTACTGTATCAGTAGCAAAGTTTTTAATGACCTTATCGACTCCAGCTAATTCTCCAAAAAGAGTAGCGTATTTAGGATTAGCCTTTGCCAATTGACCAAGATCATTCAGATTGATTCCCATCTCTTTGATCATCATCGTTCTCCTTATCAAATAGATTTTTCAACGGTACATTTTTACTTAATCTATATAAGATAGTTGTTCTTGGTATGCCAGTAATCCTACTCCATTCGGAAATGTTTTTAGTTTCTCCTTCAATCGTAAGGTAATTGGCATTGGCTGGATCATGAGTCTTGTAATATTCTTTTAAGTTTTCGCCACCTTGCTGCCCTTTAAGGTGTCCGCATGATTTTATAAATCCACGTTTGATACCATAGAGAGGAGCAATTATTTCGTTACCGCAAGAACATTGACATCGTACCCAAGGACCACCATATGATTTGTATTTTTCTCCGTCTTCTGGCTTATCACTATAAGATAAAATTGTTAGTTCATTTATTGTAACCCCAAGTTTGATTTCATATTCATTCATTGATCTGTACTTCCTTATCCATAGACTATACTTGTATATGTTTTTTGTGCTTGTGGATCGCTTTCTTTCAAATAAGCCATATCTGGATAAAATTCAAAAAAGTTACGACCCTTATAAGTTCCATATTTATTTTTAGCAAAATGTACTTCGAATATAGGTTGCTTGTAAGGATTATTATTAATCGAGTAATATATATTAGCACCTTCGCCTTTATAATGGACTTCATTATAAACAAGCAGAACTGCTTTAGCTGCATATTTAATCTTAACGGACTCTCTCATATCATCCAATTGAGGTCTTCTTGTTCCATTAAGTTTCTTTAATTCCGCAGAGCATATCATTGTAATGTTATACTTTGTAGAAAAATCTTGGCACCATTGAGCAAGAGTATCAAACTTGTCTTTTGCAGACAGATTAGGTTGATCTCTTATATCCATGTCGTGAAAGTTGTCTATAAAGACTACCAGCTTTTTCTTTATTTGATGTTCATCAAAATAGATTAGCTTTTTAACGATTTCGTCTCCTATGTCTTCAACAAAGGTAGAAAACGAAGAATCGTATGCTCTGTATTTATCAGTCATATTTCTTAATTCTATCAGTGCTTTTTTACGTCTGATTAGCATTAAGGGATAATTCTGATACTTTAAAGGTGTTTTTACTGAGTTAATTACTATGTGTGCTGAACATGCAGCCATTCTTGCAAGCTTATCTGGCATTGCATCATCAAGCGAGAAATCCATTACATAAACATCATCATTATTACTGATAACATTCCATGCAAGATTACATATTAATGCTGATTTACCGAGGTTACTATCACCAGCAACCATTACAACACCAGGATAAAGTCCACCACCGAAAGCAGTATCAATGCAATTGTAGCCAGTTTTAATGCCTACGTTTGCTGGAGACCATGCTTCTTTTTCAAAGTTATCAAGTGTTTCCCACATAGCCAACTGATAATCTTCAGTCGGCTTTGCGGGGAAATTAAACGTAACAGTCTGTTGCTGTCCGTTCATACTCACACTTGTTACTTCTTGATAGGCTTGTTCTTGAGTTGGAATAACTGGAGAGTAAAAGTTTGAGCCTTGCTGAATAGTAATATTCGCACCAGTTTCTTCGTCTTTAACTGTGATAACATTATTTGTATTATTGTTACTCATAAGATTACCAACGCTGGTCAGCTTGTTAAAGCCGTAGAAACCAGTTTTCGTTCCTTTCGCTCTAAGATTAGGATCGAGAATTAAATCATCAGACTGGTATAAGTTTAATGTCTGCGTATCAGCTAATCCAGCAACGAGAATTTCGTTATCAGATATCTTAAAGTTGATAATCTGAGGATAAGTATTCTGCTTAAAGATAATAGGAAACTTACCATATTCTACGGTCTTAATTCCTATCCCTAAAGACTGAATATCTGGTACGTTATATTTCTTTGAATTACCAATCGTCCAATCGATAATGTTAATTCCCAATACTATTTCAAGTGCAGCCTCACCTAAAAGACCCGTATAGAATCTTTTGAACTCTTTTTCTCCATCAATCTGATGTTGAACCTCGTTCTGCTGTTTATAAGCAATGAGTTGCTGTATGAAATTTTTAATCTTATCAGTAGTTTGCTGAGGTACAACAACTTTCTGAAAAGATTGTACGAATGGTTCAACACATGTTGAATAGTTAATTTGAGCCTGTACTTCCAAATCCGCCTTCTCCTCTTTCAGTTTCTGTAAGTGTTTCAAAAGCAACTGTTTCGAATATTACTTTCGGCACTGGCATGAAGATGACTTGTGCAATACGTTCACCGTTTGCAATGGTTCTTACTTCTGGACCATGATTATGTAACGGAACAAACCATTCGCCACGGTAATCGCTATCTATGACACCAACCTTATTGGCTGGAGCAAGATCTTGTTTGGTAGCTAAGCCACTACGAGCAAAGACTAATCCAACGTATCCATTAGGGATTTCTGTTTTAATACCTACGGATAACTTTGCAGTTTGTCCTGGAGCAATTTCTACTACTGTATTTGGGTCAATACAAGCATAAAGATCAGCACCAGCGGCAAACTCTGAACCAAAGGTAGGTTCGTGAGCGTTTTCATTAGTAAGTGTAACTAGCACTTTAATCGATTCTGATTGCATGTGGGGTATTCCTCCTTCTTTTTGATTGTGCTTTCGTTTTTATTAGTTTGCAATCACTCTTATTACAATGAGTAATTGTTTGTAATGTACTACATCCATAAGTTTTTTCGCCATAAAAGATAGATTTAATCGTCGCTTTCATTTCTCTGTTTGGAGTAGGTTTAGAATTCTTTGAATTCCATTCTGTCATTAAATCAACTATTTCTTCAAAAGTCTTACCAGACTCTCTATAAAAACTAGTCAGACATGCAATAGTAATATTACGAGATCCTTCTTCTGCTCCATTTTCCAAGATGTTTTGAATACATTCTGGAACGACATTTAATGTTTTACGATATCTAAATCCTTTTTCTCTTCTGGCAAATTCTTTAGCAAGTTTCTCATAATTTTCGATTGCTTTTAAGTATTGATTACCAGCTACAGGATTGAATACTGGCTTGTCTTTTAAAGTCAAATTACGAGGTTGTTTTGCTAAGTCTTTAATCTGCTGTTCTGTAAGGTTAATCAATTCGTCTGGTGTGAGCATTATTTTATACAGACCAGTAGAACTGTTAATTGTATTAGGAACTCTGAATAATCGCTTGTTATCATATATCTTTAAATCAACAGTCTTGTGAATAGAGAATGTTTTAATCTGTTCAGCTATTGTTTTAAAGATTCCATTAAGGTCTTTTCTTGGTTGTATACCAAGGATTTCACTTGGGATTATCAAATGAAATCCTTTATGACCAGAGAAATATATCTTAATCTTTTCTGGTTGTATTTGGTATACTATCTTGAAAAAGCTTAATGTATGTATAGCATCTTCTCTTGCATTATTCAGACTATTGGCATCGTCAAAGTCTAAATATAAGTTCCCGTATAGTAAGGCATCCTCGACCTTTTCATTGTCATAAAGGTACGCAGAACAATAAGTATCAAGACAATTAAGGCTTTTAATATGTTCAAAAAACCGATTATAATCGATGTATTCATTTCTAATAAATATCCTTTCTGTATTATTATTAGTGTAGCCGATTTCCACTATTGTACATTGACCAGGTTCACTCATTGAAGATATTCCTTTTCTTTGGAGAATAGTAAGGCTCACTATCGCTAATTGAATATTTCATTTCTTCAAGATACTGATCGGCTTTGTTGGCATATTCATCCCAGTTCCCAAGACTGAAAAGTGTTCCATTAGCGACGTGGTCGGCTGCTGCTATGTCTGTCATGAACAATAATCTGTCGATACCGTACTGTTCTATCTTGTACTTAATCATTCCAGTAGTTTTGTTCATAGGCCATTCTTGCATGTTTAATGGCATTGTATTGTAAAAGTATCGAACAAATTCTTGAATTGTGTAGCTTGCAACGGGTTCAAGAAAATATTCTGGTGTCCTACTAACCAAGGTTCCATGATCTATATCTCTATCAATGGTCGGTGGCTTACTTACGAGTTTTAACTCTTTATGGTAATATCTTTCGTTGGGCTTTAATTGATTGATTAAATCTTCACTACCACGTTTACGGTATGTGAAAAGATTCCAACGAAACTCTTTATGGTTATAGAAAGTAGTTAAAATCTCTGTTTTAATATCTTGGTATGTATATCCAAGAGACAGATATTGTGTAAATAAACCACAAAGTTGATTAGCAAATTGTTTATCCCCACCAACCATCAATATAAACATAGCTACAAGGTCATATACAGAGCCTTTATCGGTTAGTAGGTTTGTTGTTCCCGCAGTGCATCTGTCCAAGTAATGAACTTATCAAGCCACTCTGGATTGAAGAAGTCATACTCAAGACCGCAATATCTCATGAACCAAGAAGACATCTGTTCTTTGGTAACTACGTTATGAGCAGCCATCCACTCTTTTAAACGATTACCAGTTTCGTTGGTCCATGCTTGTTTCATTGGTACACGATTAGGATTTACTTCATCAGCAGTAGGAGTTTTTAAAGCATCAGCTTGCTTTACTTGATCCCAAAACTTCTTTTCGTAAGCATCACATTCTGGTGTACCAAATTCAAGATATTCTGGTTCTTCTTCTTTTGTTTCTGCTTTAGGCTCTTCTGTTGCTTTAGGAGTACCATCACCACCAAGCAATTCGTCGAAGATAGCCTGAGCATCATCTTTTGGCTGCTCTGAGCCGTTCTGCTGGGTTTTAGCCTTGATGTTCGATAATTCTGCCATAACAGATGCAGAAGTCGTTTTAGGCTGTTCTGATGCGTTCTGAACAGGTTGTACAGAATTGTTAGAAACGACATTGACATTTGCGGTCAGCTTGCTAATAATATTACATATAGCCGACCATTCATTAGAACCTGTGCCGTCAATAGTACGACCAGGAAGAAAGAGTGTTCCAGCTACGTACATTCCCCCATTTACGCTAATCATATGCGTAATTTTGAATGTCCAGTCTGAGAACACTTTGTCAAGAATAGATACTACTGTATCTTCTGAAATTGAAGTGTTTAGTTGGTTGAGATAGTTCTGATCCCACTTCATAGATAAGAACTTTTCTGTAAGCTTTTCGTACATCTCGTAAGATCTCCTTTCGTATTAGTAAGACCATTGTACATCTTAAAATGTTTGATGTCAACTGTTTTTTAAAAAATTTTTGAGACAGAGAAAAACCCTCATGATCGGGGGAATCATGAGGGTTTCGAGAAGGTTCTAATACTACCAGTTACAAGATGTTTGCTTACACTACACATTATATATATTAACATTGCATTAGTCAAGCCTGTATTTAATGCGTGTCATGTAGATATTTGGGGTATCTTCATTGCCTTCTATGTAAAATTTCACCAATAACTTATGACCATTTAAGATAAACGGTGCTGTTCCAGATATTCTATGATAGTTATTGCTCGAATCAAAATAATAATATTCTTTAATAATATTAAAGTTTTGATCATCTGTTCTTGTTACGTTATTAAACAACACTTCAGCGTCATATATTTTGATTAATCTGTCAGTCTCTGGAAATTCAAAGGTTTCACTAAAGATACTATTATCTTTAGAATATCTGTTAAATAACACATCAATGTTTCTTAATCCAAGATACCAAACACGTCTATCCAGTGTAGAGTCGTATTCAAAGTTACGCTGACGCATTTTGATTTTAATCTGATTAATTTGCAAAGCTTTGAAATTGAATCTTAAATTATTAGCATTAGGAATAATAGTACGTTTATAAGTATTACCAAAGATATCTTCGTACTCTTCTTCCTCTGCACCAAAATGAGTTTCAAATCCAGGCACTCTTACCCAAGCACCATTGGATTTATATTGAACATCTATAATGTCCATATATCCAAGCGGGAACGGCTGGATTACTATTTCATTTGCCTGTCTTGTTGTAACAATGTCTTCTGGTAATGCAATAACAATTTCGTTTTCGATTTCATCAACGTTTGCATTAGTAGTAACTTTTCTGTACCATACGTTTGCTTCTGTTCCATCAAAGATATTTCTTACATCACTATCTTCAATAGTGTAGATATTTTCTCCAACGACAAAGTTATCTGGTCCAAGATAAGCTTGAATGCTATCTGGTACTAAGATTTCGTCATATGTTTCATCATATAAATGAGTTTTGCTAACACTTGAAATAGTATTAGCTGTAATGTCATTTGTAGATTTGTTTACGATAGCTTTATAGTTATCTTCGATTACTTCTGCTTCGTATGCAAATCTTGATTGATATCTGTATTCGGTATCAGCAGCCTTAAGATTATTATAAAGCTCTTCTGTTTGCTGAAGTTTTAATAATGCTTCAGACAAACGTTTACCGTATACAGTAGACTCAATACTGTTAGCAAGATTAAATTCGTATAAGTTTTTTTGAAGAGCATTTGCTTTATTAAAAAGATCCAAGATATCTCTGAACGCTTCTGTCTGGAGGTTATTCAACTCATGAGAACTCATTTGAGTTCTGTACTTGAATTCCCTCTCTTGGATATCTGGTATATTTCTTATAAATAAATTACTGACTGTATTCATTTACTTTTGTCCTCCGATTTATATATACCAGTTGTATAATGGTCGTCTTTTAGTATTGCATTTAATTGATGCTGCATAAAAGAGACATTATTGAGAGTGGTAATTTTTGTACTAGTATCTCCAGCTACGTCAGAGATTATTTGATTATACTGTTTTTCAATGTCGGCATATAAATAATATAAATCTCTAACGTTTTTAATGATCATATGAGCATAATCATTAGTTTTTACGCCTTCTGCTGGACCACGATATCTATTGTTTAAGATAGTTGCTCTTGGATAGTTATTGTTTAAAGAGGTCGGAAAAATATTATTATTAGTAGTGCTATCGTTTTCCAGACCAGTAACAATAATTTCTCCAGTAAGAGTTGTACTGTTTTCATTATATGTAACAGTAATAACGTTTGGACCAACATCATGAACAATATTGGTACTTACAGTAAAGTTCTTAACTGTCTTTATTGTACCATTATTGTAATAAATATTACAGATAACTCTTTCTAAATCAAAGGTTCTGCCTTGGTATACTCCTGGACCAGTATATGTAGCTTGAATATCAGTTGGTTTAAGATCTGGAATAAACCCAACTACAGTAAACGATGTAGTGATTACACCAAGTTGTCCTTCATATGAGATGTTATAAGTATTAACACCTTCTTTAGTGACAAGAGTATCGCTTACTTCACAATCTTCAACATCGATGGTTTCATAGTACGAATTTCCTATGTCTCCACCAGCAGAGTAATAAATCTTTACTTGAATGTATGATTTCTGAAAGTTATGATTTACCTCTACTTGAGGTCCATTATAATATGCAATAAGTCTTGATAACTTTACTTTAAAAGGCGTTACTTGAATTTGACATGTACGTCCTTTATAAAAGATATCAATCAAGCCATCATTAGTTTCTGTAACGATATTTCCATTTGGAAATTCAAAATCCGTAATAGTAGATTCGGTATCGTCTGAATAATGACCAATTACAACAAAGAATTTCTTTTGAGCTTCTTTGCCGTAAGCGACCATACCGCCATCCCAATAACCAGCAATAGATTGAAGATTACGGATACCTTGGACAATGAATGTTGTCTTATTAACATCGCCTTGTGGATCTATGTAATATACTTCGAATACATTAGCACCAAGCTGAGTAACTATTTTATCAGCTGGTTCTATTGTATACGGAGAAGAACCGTTATGATTATCAATCTTAATCTCATTACCATCGTCATATTGAGCGACGACTTCAAGTTGATCAGTATCTAATTCTTCACCTACTGGTACAGCGTCACCTTTATATTTAGCCGTAATATTAACAACGTTTGGTACGGCATATTCATCTACAAGAATGATTGCGTAATGATTATATTTCGCACCAGCAGATGATGATTTTGAAGAATCATCATAAAAGATAACACTACTCTTGCTGACATTAAAAGGCTTGCCAACATAATAATAACCAGTGTCTGGATCGCTAGTATCAACATAGTTTGAGTTCATCCATGTTTGAATATTAGCAACAAATTGGCTCCAGTTATCATCAATATCATTTATTTCGTTATAACCAAATGCAGTATCAATTGGTTTTACACAATAAACGACACTGTGAGTAGTGCTGTATGGATTTTCTATTTGGATTTCTGGATGTCCGTAATAAATGTGTTGCTCACTGTTTGGAATATTATTTAGTACACCATATTCCCTATCAAGATTAGAAATTTCACATCCTTCAATACGACACCATCCATTTGTTCTAACATTCAGCATACTTATAAACTCACTTTCCTGTTATTCTAAAGTTCAAAATAGATGGGGATACGTTCTTGCTCTTACTGGTTAATACAGCCATGATTCTAAATCTAAGCTTGTTAGCTTTAAAATATTGCTGCATATTCTGTTTCAGTCCGTAATAACTGATAAAGAATCCCATATCATTATTAGCAGAATGAATCATTTCAGTAGGATCAACATTAACGTAAATAGTATTTGCTTTAATAGTAAAGTATTCATAGCTTGGCTCTAACGATTTTTTAAGCATATTAACGTTAGTATATTGCATCGGTTTAAAAGCAAATACGTCGTTGGTTAATTCTTTAAAGTTGAGGTTATGATACAAGAATCTTGTAATGACATGTGAAGCTGGGCAATAAATTGCCATCTGCACTTTGTTTACACCCTTTTTAAAATTAATAGCGTATAAACCATTGTCTCCAGCAACTTGTTCATATCCGTTGACGAATAATCGTATTGTACTTGCAGCATCGCTATCTCCTTCAATATTAGTAATTACTCTGACAAATTTGTCGTATACAGCAGTTGTTTGTGGAGCATCAATGTATTGAGTAAAGATATACAATACATTAGACATAAGCTCGAAATTAGTATAATTTTCACAGTCCATAAAGAGCTGTGTTTTAGTACAGTTCTTAATATACTCAGTAACATCTGTATCTTTAAGATGGAATCCGTCATCATAGTCGCCGTCTTTACGGTTATATCTTTGTACGGACCACATATTATATCCAGGAGTTACTTTTAAAGAATTAACATTAACACCAGTAGGAAGTTTGAATACTTCGTATAATCCAGTTAATGGAGATTGAGTACCATAACTTTCATATGTACCATTATTAGCTATATTATGCCTTTTTTCAAACATAAATAATTGATGTTCTTTATGGTTCTCAATAGCATCCCAACCAATCTTATCGTAGGCATTATCAAAGCCAATGAAGTAATTGATACGAGTATTTGCATACACCATATCTGTAGCATCCAATTTTACAAAGTTAGTAAGGTTATTAAATTCTATTGGCTTTGTTACAAGGATAGATTGTGATTCAAACTCTTCAAGAGCAATCGTAATGTTTTTGAATATATAGTAATACTCATAAACATTGTATCCTTGTGTATTTATTGATTGTCCATCTGCTTCATTTTTGGTACAAGTAATTTTAAGATATTTAGCAGACTTTGTTTCAAAGTTCCATTCTATTAAATCTTTTCCATTAATGTCATATACCGTATAAAAGCTATTACCGTCATCTGATAATGCCAATGTAAATGTCATATCATTAGACGATGTAGATTTAAAGAATACAGTATTGAATTTCATCATCATGCCTAAATCTACGATTAGATTTAAGGATTTAGGCTCATTGTTAGAACTTTGTCCAGTAAAGATAAAAACATCGTTAATAGTATCATTTAATACTTTAGAAAGATCACCCTGGGTATTATAACCACCAAAGTTATCCATACCAGTAATTGCGATACTTGCATTAACAATAGACAACTTGTTTACTTGACTGTTTGTTTTTTCCGTTACTACTTTCTTTTGTAATAAATCTATAAAAGAAGTAGTAAAAGGAATATTACGAGACTCATTACCATACAGTTCTATATTATAAAGACTATCAAACACTTCAACGTATTCTTGAATTTGTTTGTTAGACTTTAAAGATTCTTGTAAGCAGTTAGCACGTAATACTATTTTATCAATAGCGTGAAATACTTTTGCCTTTTCTGTATCATAATATTCTTGAATAGAAACAGCTTTATTATTTGCTTCAATATTAGCTTCGTAAGCTGTTTCTATGTCCTCCTTAAAGGTTAAGAAATTATGATTATAATCATCTTTTGAAGACTCCTCGTAAGGAGTCTGTTTAATGGGTGCATAATAAGGCATACCCATAGTATGATTATCAAAATATTCTCTCAAGAGATTATTTAACTCATAATTATTAGGCTCGATACCTTTTTGAGCAAGCTCTTGAGCAAACTGTCTTATTTTTCTGTCTCGTTGTATTTTACTAATACTCAATGGTATCTCCTCCCGTAGTTACTTTAAGCTTATATGAATAAACTATTGGAGTTGCATAATCGTAATTCTTAACAGATACTGGCTTTTTCATTACTATTTTAAGCTGAACTTGATTAGTATTAGTAAGAACGCTAAGGTTCTGTGCCTTAAATTTATCTGAATGATTTGTTAGTAGGTTTTCAATAGAGTCGTTATTGATAAAGTATTTATACACGCCTTCATAAGAACGTTGTATAGGAGTGATAGGATACCAAGCACTACCATTATCAACAGAAATAAAGTATTGTAATACACTAGGATCATCGCCTGGAATGTATTCTTCAGTCTCAAGCATGATACTTGTGATCTGTTCATCAGTAGTGAAGACTCTACTTACATATTCAGAATAATCTGCAAAGGTACAATTAGGCAATCTTATTTCTCTAATACCTATCATGTATCTAAATGCGTCAATCATTTCAGCATTTGATTTTCTTTCGATTGTACTTTCTGGAAGAGTAAATAATGCTGATTTGATATACGTTTCCGTAGGTACACTGGTAGTTTTATCTCTGTAATTAAGCCATTTTGTAGTAGGATCATATTTTAAACCAAGCATAGTTACATTAGGCTTTGGACCTTCTATACGAGTAAACTGATCAGCGTCTTCAAAGTCTTGATAAATAGACATATTATCAGTATTAACGTTCGTATAAAAGAAATGTCCTACCTTGCATAAATATCTCGTATCTTGAATAAAAGTAAGTTCGACACGATTGATAGTTTGTGCTGGAAAGGCAAATGTTAATACTTGGTCAAAGATTTTATTTTCTGCTACTTTATATACATAGTTATTAGAAGCAAAGACTTCACATTTCTCCAAAGTGCAATATGTACCGCCTTTGGCATCAGAAAGATATGGTAAGATACTGATCCATGAACAAACTGTATCATTGGTAAGATTAAGAACGAGTTTTAATCTTAATAAATGTTTGTTATTATCAACCCACGCTACACCTTCTTCATAATCGAATCCATATGAGTTACATGCTTTACGTACTTTATCTGTAACGTTAAATAATTCAAATTCAAACCATGTATCTTTATTACCATCTACAATTGCGGCTGGATCAATATGTAATCCATCTTGTCCAACAAAATGTAAATTTCCATTCAATGTATCAACACAATGAGTATTACCAGGGAACCCATTGGAATATTCATCATCAATTTCAATACTGGCAATAGTTGCATTACTTGAGGAACTCTGATTCAACGTCAAAATGCCATCGAATGTATCGATGGTACACGAAGAATTCGCAGACATATTTCCTACGTTTGCGAAATCATTAAAAGAATCAGAAAACACAACCATGCCACGACCTTGATTAGTAGATAAACTTTGTTTTATATTGTTTACTTTATTAGAGAGATAGGTAAGCTGATTAGACATCATTGTTCGACTAAGCTGTGCATCAACAAAAGACTGCGAAACATAGTCTTGCAATGCCTCGCAGTCTTTGATAATGTACTCCATATCATTATAAGATTCATTGATCATTGCATTATATTCGCTAGATATTGGTGTAGTAACTGCTGGCCTGTAAGTAAAACTTGGCTTCGTCAATGATTCATAAAACGTATTTAGCATCGTTTTAATCTTATAATAGTATTCTGTCTCTGTCCTAATCTCTCCATTTTTATACTGATAATTGATTGCGGCAAGTAATGTTTTAAGCTTATTATCTATAGTTTTAGATTTGTCAGTATACTGGAGTAAATTTCCCATAGATTAAAACTCCTTTATTTTAAGATACTTATGATCTCTTGTCTTAAGATAAGCATGACATCACCAGGCATACATTGAGGAAGTGCTGTACTGATTACTATATCAGCTTTATTATGCTCATATAAGTAATCATATACAGCGTCTGCAACCTCGATAGCAGTTTTATTATCGTCCATTGCATCTTCTGCCTGTTTAATAACGTCTGCTTGAGTAAATCTTTCAAGATAATCATTAGTATATTGTTCAATAGCTTCTTTAACAGAAGCTTTCTTTTGATTTGTATATGCCATGATTATTCTCCTTACTCAGCGGTAATCGTAACAACACAAGAATCAGACTTGGTATTGTCAACTGTAGATGTAGCAACTACAGTAACTTCTCCTTCTTCAGCATCAGCAGCAACTGTTACAACGCCGTCAGCAACAGTTACTTTGTCGTTTGCAACTGCAAGAGACCATGTAACTGTCTTATTAGCAGCTTCATCTGGAGAAGCAACAACGGTAGCTGTTAATGTTTCTGTTCCGCCCTTTGCAATGCTTGTAGTGTTTTTATTAAGAGTTACACTTGTAATAGTAACTACTACAGGCTCTGGTTCTGGAGTAGCACTACCTTCAAGTTCTTTAATCGCATCATAAACAGCTCCTCTCATATAAGAAGCAATGTTAAACATGTTAATGTTTGATCCGATTAAGTTGTAAGTACCGTTATTATATAACGGAAGATCATCAATTGCTTTACGGGCATTGTTTGCAATTTCATCAGCAGAAAGACCTTTCTTCATACCGTCAATAATAGCGGTAGTAGGAAAAGTAACATTCTGAGCATCAGTTAAGCCATTTAAAACATCTGTAGCTTTATCGCATACAGATTTGATTTGAGCATCTGTGTAACCAGCCATGTGTTTTATCCTCCTTTAGATATTAATCATTATCTTCTTCTTCCATTGGATCATCAGTTTCACCATTGACTTCGTTTTGTGCAAGTAAAGTTCTGATTTCAGACATAGCAAATCTTACGTTATTAGCAGTAAAAGCTCTAGTATTACTAGTAGGTAAAAGATCAGACTGTCCGTTCCTCATTGTATCAAAAGAATCAAGATATGTAATCATATCAAGAATAGTCTGTTCTGTAGGATTCTTTACGATCTCATTTGCAGCATGAGTAATTTCTTGAACGTTTAAAAAGTCACTACAATATTTGTAAAGAATGTTATGCACTTGGATTTTCTTTTCATCACTAATCATGATTGTTCTCCTTTATTATATTCTAACTAACATTCCTGTTTTTACAACACCAGTAACTGCTCCAGATTTTTTCGTACTGAATTTCCAGCCACGACTGTCTTCGCCTCTATAATAAAGAGTAGATTTTTGTACCCATGCTGGAATCTTTTTGCCATTGTAATATGTATCTGTTAACAGTTTAATTTTATCACCGATTTCAAGTTTTGTCTCGGTTTTGTTATTTATAGGATAAACCAACTTACCATCGGAATCAAATACATAATATCCAGGGTGCTTATCGCATTCTTTTTTCGCATTTTCAATTTTTTCATATGCACCGATTTGGCTTTTGGAATCTTCCCATGAAGTTCTTACACGATAATACTTTTTATCTTGTGTTGGTTTTACTGGATCTGTAGTAGGTACAGTACCGCCAGCATTCATACCTTGATCGTATTGTGTAAGATTATGAGAGTTGATAACTCGTTTAATGTTCTGAGGATATGTAAGAGAAGTATAGTATTTGCATTGACCAAGAACTTCAACGAACTTTATTGGATCGGTAATGTTCTGACGAACTGGATCATAGTTAGGAATAGAAATAAATTCAAAATATCCCTTTACTCCGTCTTCCATATTCTTGAACTTAAACCATTGATCCGTAATATCATAATAAGAACCGTCTGGTCTCTGCTCTTTACTACCATCTACAAATGTACCACATGCAGATGGGCATCGATTACTTCTATATTTCAGTCCAAAATAGTTGTGGAACTGGGCTTTGTAACTTGTACCGTAACCAGATTCTAAACAAGCTTGAGCAATAATGGGGCTGGCTACTTTATATCCGTTTTGTTTAGCATATTTCTGTACAAGCGGACCGATTTTAGAAATAAAAGATTTCATAGTATCAAAATCTGCTGCCATTTTTTGAACCTCCTTTTATTTTTAAAATGCTTATAAAGTAGTAAATTCTAACTTGTAACTGTTTAAAATTGGCGTAAGCCAATTATCATGTTTAGTATTTCTTCTAAGTATAGCTTTTAATCTAATCTGTGATCCAAAACTTGGATAACTGATTTCGATTTTTTGAGTAGGTGCGATTGGCTTATTAAAATACAAGTATCTCCCATTAGTATAATACTGTATTTTATTTGTGTTTGCAACGAAGTTCTTAAAGCTGCTTGCTGGGTTAAGTTTATCAGTAACACATTCTATTGATTTGTCTGATAAAGCACTGGCAGTATTCTGATTAAGAACTAAGTTAGTATCGACATTAACTATTTTTACATAAGTCATTGTATCATCTGGATGTTGACGATTGTAGTATGGATATTCATCAAGTCGATAACATGCAGAACCAGTACCGATGATTTCTTGGAAAGTATTACTTGGCTGAGGATTTTCTTCGTTAATAAGAGTAATCTCTCTTGAAGTATCTAATGGCATATAAGATACAGTATAAATGGCAAAGTTATCAAAACCAGCAATTTCCACTGCATGTACATTTCCATCTTCATCGTATCTGAGTATATAATCTGCGTCTTCGGTTAATACAATATCGTTATAATATACGATTGGACGTTCCATTACAGTTGATTCATTACCGTTGGCATCGTAAGTAATAATATTACCACAGACTGCCTTATGCCTTAAGTAGCAATATGCGTAGTCAAGTTGAAGAAGTTCGTGGTAAACGTAGTCCTTGTTTGAAGGACATATAGGTAACCAATCGTTATATTCGGGGTTACGCTTTGTGGTAACATAAAACTCTATATCTGTAAGTATTTGTTGATCTGAAGATAATGGGTGGGTCTCGTCAGATACTAATTTAATAGTATCAACAGAGCCATCACATTCGATAACTTTAGATACAAATACGCCAGCTCTCTGATATTCAGAAAAACAAGGAGCAATATTATAAAAGCCATAGTTATATTGGTACTTTGTTACTGGTAAGTATTTTTCTTCGTTTTCAATTAACAGATCATTAATATCAAGAAGTTTATTGGTAACCATCTTGTTATTAATATATTTCCAAACATTACTTTCTAATGCTCTATCAAGATAAAGTGGCTGGAAGACTGTAGAGTTATCCATCTTTACTCTATCATTTAATTCATAAGTAGCATTGAACCAAAGTTCATTTTTGAACATCTGATTAGTTGAAAGCATGTAAGTATCTTTAATACAATGGATCTGGTTAATTAAGATATAAAGTTTCTTGCAAGTAATTGTCTTAAAATGGAAAGCATATTCTTTATCAATACTTGTAGTAGCTAACAATTCGTTTTCGTTATCTGGATAGATAACATCATAAATCGTATCGTCGTTATCATCAGATAACTGATATCTAACAGCTACAATATCAATAGGAAAGTTTCCATATGGCTTTAAGATTAATTCGTTTACATTTGTTAAGGCTTCAAACGTAAGACAGATTTCGCACAATGCTCCTCTTGGAAGATTATAATATGAACGATTAGTATCATATAAACCTTCTGAGTTTGTAAAGTTTAAGCCTTTTATTTTAATCTCTTGATTGGTAAGTATAGTTTCAGACCAGTAACTTGAATTGCTGGTATCGATTGCATTATCTAATTTAGTTTCAGAATTACGTGCAACAATGAAACCAGCCCCATATTGTTTAGTAAGACTGATTTCACCTAATTGAACGCCAGATTTATAAACCATAACGTTTTGTTGACGTGTATAGTTAAGAGTAAGGTTTTCCTGGTCTGAATTAAAACGGACATATGTATCTTCTGGCATTTTTTCGCCATAACGTTCTGTGTAATACATTTTATCCGTTTCTTGATTGTTGATAGTGCGTAATCCCTCATAATAGCATTGAGGAGCACCTTCAGTACCAATTACTGCTTCGCAAGCCGTAAGCTGGTCATTTAACTCACCGATTGTGGAATGTAATGTAGTAATAATACTTTCGTTAAGTTTCTGGTGAGACTGAAGCGTGTTATATAAATTATCAATAAAATAAAACGTAGTTAAGATATCCAGATACAATTCAAATGCTGTCTGATTATAATCATAAGCATTAGTAAGTCCAGACTGCTCCCTTACTGTTGTAGTAAGTTTATTGTTCTGGAGATTGGATAATAATTTACGTTTATAAAGGTCTTTTTCTTTAGAAGTCATATAACGCATATCAACTAATTGTTCTACAACTTCATTGACCATTTTTTCTTTTAATTCATTTAAAGAAGTGATCATGCGTTATCTTCTCCTTTACCTGGTACAGTAAATAATCTATAACTTATTGTAGCATTGTTAAACAAACTATTCAAAGAACCATATAAAAATTCACCATAATAATACCATTCTTCATCTTCCGATAATGATGCTATATCGCCATTGATAAAATATTGAGTATCGCCATTATTGATATGGTAATAAGGCAGCTCTGATGTTTGTAACAATAATATAGAAGCTAAATAATCTTTATTTGTGTTTGTAACATTACATAAATCAGCATTAAAATCAGATAGATATGTTTTTAAATCATTGTAGAATCCCATATATGTGTTATCGCAAAAATACAACCTATCATTAAATCCATTACTTTTATTCTTTTTGATTACTATTTTCTTTTCGTATTGACTTATATTAGTATCTGATATTAACTGATACATACTACTATCAGCAAAGTCAGTGAATGAATTTAAAACTGTATTGTAATGAATTGCTTTAATATCTGAATAAGCACTAATTGTGACGTTATTTGTTGTACATAATGTACCACTGTTTTCTTCGTCGCTTTCGTTAGCATTTACACGCAGTTTATAAGAAATTGTTTCGTTTCTATCTGATGCTTTAATAGTAAATTCATACTGTTCATCTGTATCAGTTACAGAAATACATTTGCCAATAATAGTAGGAGGATTAGGCGTTTTCGTATCAAGCGGAGAATAAGTATATGACATATTAGTATTGCAGTTAATGCGTCGTGCATTATTAACAATCACTTCGTATGTGAATGGAGGGTCACTGCCAATTAAATCTCCAGCTGTTTCATAATGTTTAGTGATTGTCCATGATAAATCAGCAGCATCTCCATTTTTGTCTGCATTAAACACAACGTCGCAATCTACTTCTATTTCAGTCATAACAGATACTGCAAAGTTATCATCTGTTTGGAAACTATATACGAATTTGTCAGCTTCAGTACCGCCACCATCACATTCTTGTGTAATTATTTTATATGTATGTCCATTAGTAAATGTTACTCCGCTCATTGATAACGTTAACGGAGTGTCATTGTCGTGCGTTGCATTTCCACCAGCATAATTATCACGTACATGAGAAAATGTTATACCGTCAGAACTTTCCCATATAGCGAATCCGTACCAGTGTCCTGTATTCATTGTTAAACTAAAATTACCAGAATAATTTTCTCTTGCAGTAAATACAAGTAATTCTTTTAACGCACCGAAATCTCCATCACCTAATCCTCCAGCACCATATTCGGCAGTAACTGTTTGTAAGTCATGAATACGTTGAGTTGTAAGCGGTATACACATTCTTTTAAATTTAAAATGTGCAGTTGTGCTGTCGTGTGATATAAGAGTGTTATTGTCTTGAGTACAGCCATTATCGATATCTGATACGTCACTATTGTCTATCTGTAAAAAGGAATTGCTTTTCTTACCAGAATTATCTTCTACCCATGCAAACAATATCATTGGATAATAAAGATAAACAGGCAAACAAGATAATCTTTTAAAATAAACGTTAATATTATTGGATTCATCTATTTCATAGTCCGCATAAATAAAATCATGTTGGCTATCGTTTAATGAATATACATGAGGTAACATATCACGATAATGTTTACCGTTTTGGTGATATTCAAAGAAGACTTCAAGATCACCATTGATAATATTATTATTAGCAAAGTTTTGTAAAACATTGCCAGTAATTTGTTTGTTGCACATACATGATAATGCAAGCTTGGTATAACCATATTTAATATCAAACTCTGAATCATGATATTGTCCATGTTCAGTTTTTGTATTAACAGAGTCTAAATTATCTAATATAAAGTTGGCTCCAGTAACAGGAATTGTACCAGAGTCTACAACACGAATAGAATGCTCTAAGGCATCCTTAAGTAAGTTAAACTCTTCATTGCTTAAATAATTCTTAAGAAGAGTATGGATATATTGTTTAAAGCTAAAGTTTTTAACGTCAGTATATGTATTTGCATCTCTAACAAAATCAGAAATCCATAAATCAATGTTCTCGTCTATATATTGAAGCTTGTTATATATAGGAGTAAAGATATCTTGTAATTGATTGATATAGCGTTGACCGATAGAAATGAAATATTCATCGGTTTCTTTAAAACGCTCTACTGATTTCTCAACTCTGGTTACAAGGTCTTCGATAAGAACCAAATCTATACTAACACGAGAGCCAGTATAGATAAGCATATTTAATACATTTTGATTGGTATGTAAATGGAATCCGCCATTTATTAAATTATATTCTTCGAGTCTTTCACGTAATCCATTTACTTCGTCAATTGTATGTATGTGAGCTAATGGGATTCTTGCATCAGAAAGACGATCATCATCGCCAGCTACGATATGATCTTCCTGTTCTTCTCCGTAATTAAAATAATCTTCGGTATCATCATTCCATAAAGTAGCACTTTCTGTTGTAACATCGCAGAAATCTTTATTAAAAGCAGTGTTTTTATCGAACGCTTCTTCTCCACCAAAGTCTCTGATAAATAAGTCTATATTACCAGAACGTTCGTTAACACATATAATATATTTGTTTGAATAGGCATTTAAGATTTCTTTTAATCTTGTGTAAGCCTGGATAATAATGGCTTCTTTAGATTCTTGAGAAATCTCATTTTCAATTTGAAAATATCTCTGAATAATATTTTTTAAATAGAGAGTAATAGGATCATTCTCTTCTTTAGTAACAATATTATTCTCGTGTTCCTTTAAAGCCATAAATTATCTACTCCTTAATAATATACTGGGCAAAATGCTTTAGCGTATATATCACAAACAAGATATCCATCCAACATTTCATCAGTTAATTGATTTTCATTGGTCTGGAATACAAGTTGTAGTTTATTATTATTTTGCTGTATTGCTTCAATGTAACCAGCTATCGTTAAACGAGGGATTAGCGGATACATGAACGGTTTGAACTCTGTACTGAAATTATCCATGTGAGGTAATGGTTGTTTGATTTTTACACCGTTACGCTCATATTGTAAATAAAACTTAAAGATAACTTCTGTACTTGTTGCTATATCAACCGCCCTTCTGAAAAATTCATCAAGAGTAGCTTGTGATAAAGTAAGATCAGCAACTCTTGTATCTTGATCTGAATGAATATATAAGTCTTTAAGAAACCATCTATCGGTATTAACAAATGTGTAGCAGTGATTTGCAATATCAATGAGTTCTTGTATATTTTCTTTTTTGACATAGTTAGTATCTATGTAATTAGTAAGCTCTGTAACAGAATTATCAAATACAGTATCTGTATATTGTTTAGCACGTAATAAATATTCTTCGCATTTTTCTAATACATACTGATAAATAGCATCAATACGCTGATTAATTGTAACTAATTCAGCGTTGATTCTATCGATTTCTGTTTCAGTATCTCTGATATATTTTTCAATATCTTGTCTGATCTGTTCTGTGATCTGGTCAATCTTAGGTTCAAGAGTATCTAAAATACCAAGGTCTATACTATTTTTATCTCCAGTATATTCAAGAATATCAAGCAAATCTTTATTAGCATGTGTATGGTTATAAACTCCTGTACGTTCTATTTGACCTATAATAGTAGATAAGATACCATCTAAACCTCTAATATCACTAATTTCATGTTCATGTTTAATAGGTTTTCTGGCATCATATAATCTTGGATCATTTCCTTCACATGCTGTATTTGCTGTTGTGCCAAAGTTAACATTAAAAGCAGAAAGCTTAGGTGAGATTAACGGTTCTCCACCTAAGTCTTCAAGAGTAATGCTAACGTCTCCAGTTCTTGTTTCACCATTTGGCAGAGTAATACTAAGAACACCTAAAGAGTTATAATCCATTTCTGTTCTTAATCTATCAACAGCTTCACGGATTATATACTCTTTAGATCCTTCAAGAGCTTCATTGGAATCTCTAAAATATTCTTGAATGATATTCAATAAGTATTTTTCTACGGAGTCCGTAGATTTAATATACATATTGTTTTGAAGTTCTTCTATTCTCATATGGCAGCAACCCTTTGTGCATTAATTTTATCCATGTCACTAAGTTCTTTATAGATGGATTTATATATCTGTTCATTTTCTGCACTAAGTTTAGTAATTTTAACACCATCCATATATTCTTTAGTGACTTTAGTAATCTGTCTAACTTTTGTTAATACAGATTCGATTTCGCCGTAACTTGTAAGATAATCTTCGTAATACAGTTTGTGTAATTGAGATACAGCACCAACTGAACGATAGTTATCCCATTCTGTTCTGATATAATGAAGTCTTCCCTGGTCATTCCAATCGAATGTGAGGTAAACGGTGTCAAGTGGCTCTATGACCTTTACCACTTTATCTTCTTGAGCACGATCTCTAACGATTATCGTTAGCCCATCGTCATCGCCTACCTCTATGCTAGGGAAAACGCATTAGGTCGGGATTTGTAAGTCCATAGTTAGCTTCAACTTGAGCATCCCAATATAAAATTCCATATCCATTGAGGACAGGATATTCATTTAATTGATTAGGAGTAAGCTGAGCTACTAATACAAAACCTTGTGTAATGTTCTTTGTTAAATGTAATGGCAATTTAATTTGATTAGCTTCGATGGGCCATCTTTCACCAGTATACATTTCAAGATAATATTTAATCGAAGCACCTACTGGAACTTCTTGACTCGTCACCAAGAAGAAATCATTCATTTCAATATCAGCACCGTGAGGGCTATATATTCTGACCGATTTAAATTCTCCAGGTTTCGATCTGTCTTTTAATGAAAGCTGGCTTGTTTTATCTAAGATACATATATTGTCTGATTCTGTAAGATTGATTTTCTTACCGTCTTGGAAATAATCAATCGAACAAGAGTTACAATATAAGTTATTATCTAAAATAGTATAAACCCTTTCTTCAAAGGCTTTATCTTTAACATCATTTGTTTCTTGCTGAGTAGCATTAACATCTTGCTGTAATGAATTTACGGTTTGAGCATTAACCCTTTCACCAGACTCATTTACATGTCTTTTGTATTGGGTATATTGTCTTTTGTTGTTGTTTTCATTCATTGCCATAGCGTATAACCCTCCTTAAATAATGACGTTATGGTTTCCGTAAGTATAAGTATCAGCAAAGATTGGTTTGATTCTAATCTGACAATTAGACTCAAGGGGATATGTTCTAGTAATCATATCTCTAAAATACTCAACTCGTATTTTGTCATTCAAATCAAGCGGCTTAAGATTCTTATCAATAGTAACAAAACGATTATATTTATTATACTGATAATAAAGAGTATTTAAAACCGCATCATTAATATAAACCTTAAACTTATGATCTCTATCAGTATATAAATCTTTAGGTAATTCCCATGTATAGTTATCATTATATTCAAGATTTATACTGGTACGTTCAACATTAGGTTCAGATGGGTTATCAAATGCGTCTATTAACTCTTCACGAATGCCAGAAGAATAATTGGTATCTGGAAATAATCCATATACCTCATATCCTTTAACGTGTTTGTTATTAAGTCGCTTAAATGTAATTGTCTTTGTTAATAATGCTGGGATTAAAGACATACTTACAACTCCTTATGTTTCAAGAACGTAGTGTTTATTTTCAGATACGTTCTGATAAACGTCTATTAAATATATGTCAAAGACATATAAGTTTCCAACTACACCAGAAATCTGGATATTAATAGTATCTTGTATGCTAGATTCAGAATATACCGCAAGCTTATTTGCTTCAAGAGGAATATTCCATTGATTATATCCTAATGATTTATGTTTAGTTTTGTCGTAATAAATACCATCTCGTCTTATAATTTCAATCTTATGAGCGGCATCATCATTCATATCAATAATAGTATCCTGACTGTCTGGATTTTCTTTATATACGATTACCATTTTTTCAATACTTACTGGTAATTCGCTTTGATATGTAGGAACGCTAAATTCTCCGTAATCAGATCCATGAACATTACGTACCTTATAAGATTTCAATTTACGATAATTGAACTCTTTATTATTATTTTGCCATGGATTTTGTACTTCGAGTACCATAAAGGTATTAGAAATTAAGCTATGTAATGATACATTTACTTCTTGAATTACTGGTACTGTTTCAACCATAGGTAATCCAAGTTGCTGGATATTATAAGGACGAGTAATATCGCCAATTCTGATTTGGTCATCGTTTTCATTATATGGAATATTGTTGACGAACTGCCATACATCCTCTTCAGAGTCAGTATAGTTATCACATGACCAAAGCTGTCTTGTTAAATCGGCATCATCAATATAATTGATAAGAATACCGTTAACTTTTGACAGGTGAGTCATTTGATTATTGGTTTCGTCTACAGCAATTACTGAATAGTAAAATACAATACCCTCTTTATGATTCAATGGTAATGGTGCAAGAATTAATTCATTTACATAAGAGTAGGTATTAATTTTTACAAGATTTATTGCAGTTTCGTATTCAACGATAGGTACTGTATTGGTCTTTGGACCATTATATGTAATTCCTTCTGTATCTTGAGGAGTATCGAATATAATATAACACTCTTTATGATTATAGGTCTCTGTTGCGGCTGTTGCCTGGTCTATAACTATAATAGGCTCAAGATTTGCTACTTTTGATATCGTGTTAATATCGTCAGCGTTTGTTGAACGGAATATATATAATTTGAGATCGTTATCGCTCTCTACTTTTGGTATTGTGAGTTTGGCAGTATATCCCATATTAATCTCCTTATAAAATTGAGCTGGAAACCTTTGAATTTCCAGCTCAATTGCAAAGCTTTCCTGTTATTTATTATATTATTAAACAGCAACACATTCAAGGAAGATTTCTGGCATGATATCTATAACGTTCGTATAGTTATCTTGTATCTCTAATGTATATTGAGGTAAGTCTTCTTTCTTGTAAGAGTCTACAAATTCAATAATTGGATAAATACCAGCACCAAGCCAGCGTTTAACTTTTTGTTCTACATCGGCTGTAGTAAATCTACCGCCATATTCTTTAAGAATTCTGTTATCAAGTCTTACGATTATTACACCGTTTTCTTGATATGGTTTACCATCATAGAATCCAATGTCGAGATAGAAGTCTGACTCTGGCTCAAGTTCATGTCTAAGCGAATCAGACATTGCTTCGAGTACACCGCCACCACGAGTTCTTGAATCTGTAATAATGGTAGAATGTAATGAAGTATCTTGTCTGATATATACAGAACCGATAAGCATATCTTCATCTGCTTCTGGCTCTGCATTATCAATCTGATGATATAAGCAATTTTCTGTTTCACTAATTACTTTAGATACTTCATCAGTGGGGATAAGTTCAGTACCAGTATATTCTTCTTCTACATCTTCGAAGCCATCAAGTAAAGTCTGTTCCTCTTCACGAGGAGTTCTTGTTACAATATTTACTTGAATAGGACTATTAACCGAGAAGTTGTAAATAAATTGGTCTGGATCACTTCCACCACCATTACATTCACGAGTAAGAACCCTGTAAGTAGTACCTGGCGTAAATATAATCTCGTCAATAGTACGTGTTAATGGAGTTGTGTTGTGAGTAGCTGCTGGAGTATCGCAAAAACCAACAGTTTCCCATACATCGTTTAATCCTTCTGGATCTTCTGTTGCTAATCTTTCAACGGTCATAGAATACCAATGACCACTACTCATGGTAACTTCAAAAGGTCCAGTATAAGTATTTTCATTATCACTGATAGTAAACTCAAGAATTTGCTTCGTATCTTGATATGGAAGATAAGCTGTTTGTACATCAGAAATATCCATTGGATCACTGATTGTCTTATCAACCCATCTTTTTATTTCAGTACGGTATTTTGGTTGTTTAACCATTCTCGTCTTGGTTACTTCTTGTACTGTAAATCCGTCTTTACCATAGTATAAGCTATCAGCGTCTGCACTTATTTCATAAATGCCAGTAGGTCTTAAGAAGAAGTAAATAACTTTATTAAACAAGTTCTTTGACGGACTTACCTCTGATGGTAAGTAATTAGGATTGTTATATGTATGATAGATATTAGGGTTTAAATCTATTCTTACAAAATCAGCAGCGTCACGCCAGTAACCACGATAATGATAATTTTCTTCAAGATAAGTATAGTTAGCAATTATCTTATCATTTTCAGAGATTGCTTCTTTAATAATTACAACACCATCTGTAAACGAAACATTTTCAACTGTCAGTTCAAACAATTCATCGTCTATCTGTTTGAAAACGTGCATCGTAACTAGATTATAATTCTCGTCGTATAAGACATGTAATGGATAGCATAATGTCTTAACCATATGAGGATTAAGTATAGTGACTTGCTCGTTCTCAACATCTACATATGGTTGACCATATGTAGTTGAATAATGTTGTGTATCATATTCTGGCATTGAGTAACATACTTTTGTATGAGCACCGTACTGATCCATGATTCTTGAGAAGTGTCCAAATTGAATCATTGGATACCAAGAATCTAATAATCTTTCTTCTCTTGGTGCTTTTACTTTAATGTTTCTTGAGTCGATACATTTAACTTTATATCCTTGATAAATGTATTTACCGTCTGTCCAATATGGATTTTCCATATCAAGTTTTTTAGTATATGCAGCACGAATAGTATCGTAAAAGCCAGTGTCTACTGTTGTTTCTGCTGTAATAACACCAGATCCATCTGGATTACATTTGATATTCACAGAGCCAGCATTATTTATATTATGTATAATTACTGAATATACAAATGTATCTGCTGTATCAGAAATTACTGGTTCGTAATCGTCATCTGCTGATTGATAACCAGCTTGATCGTTCATACAAAGTTCTCTTGGAGAACATGGAATGGAATCTCCGTTTAATTTAGGAGAAATGATCATACCACGTCCTTCAAAGTCTTTATACTCACACGGAATACAATAATCTCTATTTAAGATACTTGATTGACGTATCTCGCTATAAAAGACTTTGTTATTATCTTTATCAACAGCCATTACTTGCCACTCGAAAGTAACACGGTATCTTTCATCTTTAAGAGGCATGTAATTTAAAATTTGGATATAGCTGATTCTTGTCTTGCGATTTACCTTACAAAGACGATAATCTACTCCGTCAACCATATAAGGAGCATTGTAAATATCTTCTTCGATACCATTATTTAAAACTTTATTATCATCGTCGATATCATTAAATCCGTTATATACGACTTTGAATGTATCAGTAGAACTTGATACAAAGTTTGTAAATAATTCTGCATAGTAGCATTTAGGAATAAGCTCAGTGGTTGGCTTATTATATTGATCATAAGTAGTTTGCTCAGCGTATTCTGCTACTTTCAGTTTCATATTATGCTTATAGTTATCTGGTACGTCTTTAAGCATACTGGTATAAACTTGAACAGCATCACCTTTATACATACCGTTTTCATCTGGTCCACGGTAGTCATAAATAGGCTGTTTTAATTTATATCTATAAAAACATCCTTCACCATCTTTAAATACATCAGTTACATAAACAGTATCTGCTTCTAAACGATAATAACTTCTGTATTCAACTGAATAAGTAGGTCTATTATTTTCATCTGTTTCCGTTTTTAGTCCTTCAACGATTTGACGAAGATATCCATCCTGGTCAGGGAACATGACGATTTCGTTATCTTCATCAGCATTCTGATTACCAATAGAATTACCTTTGGTAACAGAACCCATATAAAATGCAATACCGTCATAATCAATCCAATTCTTATTTACTAATCCAGAATAATGACAGTGTGCTCGATAACTCGTAGCCTCTTCTTTTCTGGTAGTAATAGTTCTGGTTACTGATTCATGACCAGCATCTTCAATCCATACGCTATGATAATTGGCAACAATGTTATAAAGCATTGTTCCTTCTGTACCACGATCAGATATAACGTATTTAAAACCTAATATAAAGTGACATGGCGAAGGTTCTATTTCTTCATGAATTTCGTTTTCTGAATCACCTTCGAACACGCTACCGTCACGCAGCATGTCTATGGTTTTATCATTAACAACGAACTGTAAATCTGATAACCAAATAGCGATATCTTTACCGCCATCGATAGCGTCTTGAAGAATTTTAAGTACGGTCTGATATGATCCAGGTGCATTTTCAAGCATAGCCATAAAGTCTTCAATTTCTTCATAACCTTTACCCATATCAGCAAGGTATGAAGTTTCTGGCTTTTGACCACCAAGTTTTACATCTCTATCAAATGTAGGCAGTTGGTTTCGATAACTGTCTTGATCAGATGTATGAGTAACGTGCCATGGAAAATCATCAGAGCGGATACCACTAATTTTTCTTTCTTTTGAAATAGAACCGTCTTTTGGTTCTACGTCGTATTTAACTGGTTCATATTCCAGTTTATCAAAATATAAGAATCCAACTGGCTTAGATGAACTAATGATGTCTGGATTATTAACGAACTGCTCGTTTGCACCATCCCATTGGTTAGTAAGATTATTAATAAAGTTAGCAATTCTATTGTTAGTATTTGTTGTAGGCATACCAGAATCACTACACTTTAATTTAGTAGGTGTAATCTCAATACGAGCGGGCCAACAATAATCTTCCCCAGCCATTGGATTAGGAACATTACTGAATGGACCACTATTCATATCAGTTGAATTAAGATAAGTGCCGAATATCTCATGATAATTCAACTCAAAATCATTAATGGTATAATCCAGTTCTTCAGTAATAGAAGCGTCTTTTGTCGTATACGTTTCGTATTGTGCAGTATCAAGATATAAATGTCCTTTATATCCGTCTGCATCTGCATACTCTATTACTTTGTCTTCGTCACCTTTTTTAGAGACAATTTGAACATTGTCATAAGTGACTTCTTTTTGATTAACATGTTGTTCTGGATACCAACGTACTGTATTTTCTTGTCTGGTAAGACGACCATAATATCCTTCTTCGTCTGAATGATAAATGTATTTAGGTAAATATAAATCAGTAGTAGGCTCTTCACCATTTGGACCAGAAGCAACATCGGTAACTGTTAACCATTGTGTCTCAATTCTATGGTCAATAGTTTGACGTGGAGGATCGCTTGCCAGAATTTTTTCAGCATCTGTAGCAGTAGGATTGTAATAATATGCAAGATTGACAGCATTTTGAGGAACCTTCTTTCCTATTCGGAGAGAAGGTTCCTTGTCATATCCAGTAACTGTATCTTTAAAAGGTTTCGTAGCTTTGAACATTTGACTACTCCTATTCGTTAATGATTTCTACAGAAGCCTCTATTACCTTACCATCGCTGGTAGTTGTACGTGCCGTAACCCAATCGTGACAAGGTTCAACAGCAGATTCATATAAGACATGAATTACACCATTGATATCAGTAAGGTGTTTAGCATCAGTATTATCAAAGTTAAGGATACCACTATCACAGTCAATATCAATATCTTTAGAAATTACTGGATTACCTTCGTAATCAAGGCATTCTATTGATATATCTATTTTATCATACCCTCCAGCTTTAATGTACTTTGGATTTCTGTAAATGTTAATAGTGTAAGGCTCATTATGTTCGTCTGTTAAGAATATAAAGCCTTTGTAATCAGTTCTGTATACTGGATTAAGACTAAGATTAGTAGCGATGAATTTATTGTTAGTCTTATTAGTTTCAAAATATACTTTGTATTTATGCTTTAAGCTTTGAATTTGTTCTTCAACTGTAATGGTACGATCTACACGAGCAACTAATTCTGGATATACAAAGTATGTATCTTTTTGTGACCTTACACAGAATCCATATGATACTGCCTGAGTAAATACGTCAAGTCTTTCTGAAGATGTAAGGTCTACAGTTAATACAGAATCATCATTCCAGGTATCTGGATTGTTCCAGTTAGAAATTCTGCATTGTACTTGAGAACCATTTTTGACTACGCCAATCTTAATACCGTTAATCATATCGCTCCAGTTTACATAGTCATCATGAGCAATATACTTATCTGCAAGAATGAGAGCGTCATTACGTCCATAATCAAGAACGATTGCGGTATTATGTCCGTTGAAGGTGTAATCTTCAGCAAGAGATATTAAGTAACTTAATGTATGATAAGTACCGCCAGAATCTTTTGCATAACCAACGACGAAACCAATGATATCTTGATCATCATCTGTTGAGTAAGCAACGACTTCCATAGAGTAACTCGTTACTGGTATAAGATTGTTAACGATAATCGAGAACTCGTCTAAGTTATATGTGTAATAAATAGCATCTAAATTAGCATCATATTTCCAGTTGACATCTGATATAGTAGAGTTCTTATCGATTGCTTGTTTATAACCGTTTGCATAGATTTGACCTAAATGGCATTCTGTATATGTATGATGGTCTACTATAGGAACAAGATTTTTAATCTCTTCTCGTTTAGCAAACTCGGTATCATAATTGCTATAGATTGTCATTTGAGTCTTATCATTTTCGTAATCAATCTCTGTATAGAAAGAATTTAAAATATTGTATTTAATTTGAATTTTATCGTTTATTTTTGGATTTATATCAAAAATAATCAAATTATTTACAATTTTAAAGCTTTCAAATGGTTCTTCATTTAATGTAACTGTAAGTGTTTTGATATCAAAATCATTACGTGAGAGCTTAATATAATGCTGATTATCTTCAGTTAAGATTGTAATATCTTCTGTTTTCTGCATTGTCTTAGGATCAACATCAAAGACTTCTCTGTAAGGAGTACCATCAGCGTCTTCCATAGTGATTGGACAATATTGCTGAGGAGTTCCTTTTGTAATCGATAAGACATCCATTGTCTTCTCAGCATCCATATTTGCAAAGATATACGGAGTATATTTTACAGAGATTTCGGTTTCAAAATCTGCCGTTGCAAATATAGGAGTATTTAATGCACTTACGCTAGGATATTCATTCTTGGTTGCGTCTTCATAATTTAAATGAATATTACTTTCTGTTGAATTAATTCTAACAAAGTGGATTTCATTATCGCTAAATCCTTTAGCTCTAATATCACCAGAAATAATATCGTAAACAGAAGGGAATATCCTATGTGATTTACCATCTGTAGTGATTTCAAATGATTGGATCTCCTGGAATGAATCATAAGTATCTACAGGAACAAAGTCACCAGTCATTTGAATCTGCTCGATATATGGCAATAATACATCGCTTTCTTTGGTCATAAGTTTCTTATGAAGCCAATATACTTTTTCTCCATAAGGGATAACTATTCTATATCTAAAGAAACGTGATGTGATTGTTGCAGTACCATCTACTCTTGTCCATACAACGTTTTCAAGTAATAATTTGTCTTTGTTATAATTTTCAGTAGCGATATATAAAGCACATTCTTTATTGATATTAGATGCAAATATATCAACGCTAAGAGTTGAAATGCATCCAAAATCAATAATCTTTGAGTTAAAGATACCGTCTGATTCGTAAGGACCAGCTTGTAAATGATCAGTAATAGTAACACAGTTAGTATGATTCTGAGTATCTCCATCATCTACCCAATCAAGATAACAGCATAAATAATCTTCGATTTGTTTATCATGATGTGTTACGCTGGCAGCAATAGTAAATTGTACTTGATATGCACAGCTTAATGGTACATTAGGAACGGAATCGTTTGCAAATTCTTCCCAGTCAGACCATTTACCTTCTTCGATATCGTAGCTTCTTACTTGCATAGGAGGTAATTCAGAGCCGTCTTCAAAGTGACAATCGACTCTTAATTTACCAGCAGATGTAAGAGTATTAGGGAATAAGATTACTGGTGAGGTATAAACATGTGCAGTATATTCTTTATAGAATTTACCATCAATCTTAGGCTGAATAGTTAAGCCTTTACCATTTACCCATACGAACTCTTTTTCGTTTTGCATAAGTTCTGAACGAGTATTTTTAACGATATCATAATGTTCTGGATCACCAGCTTTACGAAGTAAATCAACATCAATGGTTACGTATCCATTGATTGTCTTATAGTTTTCTTCGTTATATTCTTCAAAATCAGCCTCTACATCAAATTCAGAATAAGCATAATACTCATGCTGATTAAGATAATAATATCCATTATGAATACGTGGAGACCATTTTGTTGTTGCATTTACAACACCTTTAAAGTTAGCACCGAACTCTGCTCTGCCATCTTCGTCGAATACAACTTCAGAAGGATAGTTAAGAGCAAGTACATCTGAATTATCAGAGAACAGTTCGATATAGTAATGATCATAAGGATATCTGGTTAACGGTTTAGTTAACTCAAAATGTTGCATAGTAGTCTTATTATCGAATAATTCAATAGGTTTGCTTGTAACCGTTTGTAATAATTCGTTATAGACTACATCTTTATAAGTAAGGCTATCAGAGCTAAATGTTACATAATCGCCGTTAACGTTAGTGATACTATCTTTTTCTGATGACGGATGTTCCCATTTGTATGCAACGAGAGCTGTATCTGGATAGAATTCCGTAATCATGATATAAATTCTAATGTTTCTAGCATCAATAGTAGTTGGTAAGTTGAACTCTGGAGTAACAACTCTTAAGTCTTTTTTACCAGACTTATTATTTTCTCTATATCTACCATTTACGTTTCCATAGAAACTATCCATGCCAGGATTAGGTTTCTCGTCATAATATGGTCTCGTTTCATAATGAGGCTTAGCTTGGAACCAGATATAATCGTCAATATAATCATCTCTAAAGTAAGTTTGTCCTTCTATCTCTTGAGATGTTAGATAGAACGGAGAAAATCTGGTTGCAATAGGGTCATCACCGAATGAACCGATATATTGTGTACTTGATCCGCTTATCTGTCTTTCATCTTGAATAAAGATATTTTTTGCATAATAGATATGCACAAATACAATATTCTTATAAGGACTAAACGGATCACAATCTGGCAGTAATTCGTAATAGCTTGTATAAGCGTCTGGATCTTCGTAATTAAATCTATAATTCAAGATAGGAGAAGTATAATGCTCGTCGTTATGAGCAATAACATCTTCTGATAAGAATTCAATTACTGGATACGTAACACCACGAACAAGTTTATTAGTATCAGAGATATCTGTTCCAGGAGGAACAAATAATGTCCAATCTCCAGTTTTCTTTAACGTATTACTGCCAGTGATATAGATATCTTTATCTTTATCAACAATATCTACAACATGTCTAATTACATCTGGACTACCAGTATATGGAATATCATGAAGTCCAGTAGACATTCTTGTCTTTCTGTTCCACAAATATTTTTTATAATCGCCACTAGGAGAAATTAATATTTCAGTCTGATGGTCTCTTGGATCATTATGACTAGGTTCGTTATTAGAAGCATTCAATTCAAATGATTCAATACGTTCTCCATCATAGATAATTGCATCGGTATATCCAGATAACCACACATATTTATCTTCTCCAACGGCATAAATATCATCACCAAATGCAGAAGTATTTAATTTATTAATGTCTGCATATACATTAATTGAACCGACATATCCATCTTCAAGACCGTCATCAGTAAAGTTAACATCTGGAACTCTATCTTCATCGGCATATTTATATGTATCTTTAATGATAAGACCACGGATAATGTAATTACCCTGTTTCTTTTCTTCGTCAGTATATGCTTCAACCAGTTGGTTGTATCCTTGTTTCCAGACAGTTGTATTCTTAACTTCGTCAAGAATCATTTCTTGAATACTACGGCTATCTACTTGAATTGCTTCTTGTCTGATAACAGCGTCTTGATCGAAGTTTCTATCAACAATAATAGAGTCTGAAGGAATAATTGCACGTTGTTCATTACGAGCATATACAATTGGAGTAAGTGTATCGTTAATTGTAATTGTCCATGGATCTTCTGATAACGGAGGGAAATATACTCTTGCCCATTTACATTCGTCGATATCCCAGTCTGCTGTAAGATTGATTTCTTCTCCAGTATCTTCCCAACCTTCAAATTCCCATCCGTCTGGCTCTTCGTGATAAGGTTCATCTGTACGATTACCATCTGGATCAAGGTAATAATCTTCTCCAGCTGTTGTTTCTTGAAGCTTATCTAAAAACTTTTTAAAAGCAGCACTTAAAGAAGCACCATCAGTCCAAGATGATACTTCATCACCAACATATCCAGCAATGAGGCTCATATAATCAGCCGAGAATGTTTGAGTTGGAGAACCACTGGATATACCCTCATTGATTTTATATACACATGCTAAAATATAATCACATGCAGCTTTAATAGAATTACCTTTTCCTTGTATATGATTCGCAACACCAAAGTTACTACCAGCAGTGAAATTATATCCAGCTAAAGAACCATTAGTTGTATTAGCTCCACCATCTGAGAAGAAAAAGACAGCGGCGTGATCTTGAGCAAAATAATGTTGTGCAAGATCCAAACCACAACCCCATTCAGTACAGGTAACTGCTCGATAGTTTAGATTTGGTACACATGAAGATTTAAAAGTTCCAGCGTCAACATTGGTAGGTCCAACTGTCCATGCTTCTTCGTCAAATGCAATTAATGTATAATCTATTACACCAGCACCTTTTGCGGCTTCAATTAAATCAACAAAGTTTTGTATTTCATTTCTAACATAAGGAACACCTTCCATACCAAGAGCAGCGATCATACCAGGTGTTTCATACTTACCTTTTTGTGATGATTTCGTAACGTCAACAACAAAAACAATTGAAACTGGACTGAATGTTAACTCTGGTTCGACATGTACTGGTGTATTAGGAACTTTCTTTGTTTTCTTTTTCCACTTAGGATGTTCAAGAGGACATGTAATATCCTCACTATCATCTTTCTTTTTCTTTACAAGAACGTCTGCTCTCATACGAGCACATACAGTGACTGGTTGAGAAGCATACATATAATCTTTAATAGAAATGTTTTCTCTTGGATAAACATCTATATCAAAAGTTACTTCACCTTTTTGTTCTTCTACTGTCTCTATTGATTCGAGACATACTTTATAGTTAAATCCAACGGAGTCATAACGTTTCTCTCTTTGAGTACGAGAGCCTCTTAATTGAATATAAGCTTTAAATTTCTGATAAAAATCAGCATCCATCTGCTTATAAACTTTAAGATCGTTATAGTCACCAACGCCAGAATGAAATGCTTCAAGATTTTCTTGAATAATTTCACGCTCTGAATCGTCAGATGTATAGTCGTAATTCTTTGGAATTTCATATTGTTCAAGAGACTGGTCAATAGGAGCAGTAGCAGTACGAACTGTTGTTGCATGAGAAGGACCAGATGTTTGCTCACTGTTATAAGCGATTAAACGTCTGGTATATGCTGTATCTGATTCAAGACCAGTTTCTGTATAATTGTTTCTGCCAATAGGAATCTGAGCAATAATTTTATCTTGCTGATTTTCATCATCAACATCTATTGCTTCAGAAACAAGATAATGAGCCTGTCCATCGTCTTCCCAAGACCAGATAATGGTATTATTATCATATGCTTTACCTATTAATTCTGGTGCTTGTAATGGGTCGTATTTCGGATAAACATAACAGTTAATATTAGGCTCAAGAGAGATTTGATTAGGATCATCACCGTCTCCAGGCTCGAAAAATACATCAACTCTATCTGTAAGAGAATTGATATTAAACTCGTCAATATCTATATTATTAACAGTAATTGCATTAATTCTACAATACTTGTTGATTTCTTTTTTGAACAGGGTAAGCATCTGTACTTTCGTTGCTATCATATGATAGTTATCGTACAGATCGGTATCAGATAATCCATCTAAATCAAAACTGAAATCTTTTTGAAAGGTTTCAGTTTGGTTATTTGTAAGATTCACTATGGTAAGAATGATTTCATATGCTATCGTCATCTTAATTCTCCTATCAGAAAGATTTGCTGATATTATTATATAATTATAAAGGGCTAATTAAAAGTATTAATTAGCCCTTGCAGTCTTTTGTAGGGAATTAGAATACTTCGAAATCCCACTTAGTATTAACATACATGTCTTCATGAATTTTGTAGAACTTGCCGTTTGTGAAGTTGTCTACGATTTCTTCTACATAAAGCATTGTTCCTTTCGGTATGATACCAGCAACATTGTTATTAATGTTAGGAACTTTAAGATACGGAGTATCTGCTTTACAGTAAAGTTTCATCATGTTCTCACGTTCTTGAGCCTTTTCCATTGCTTCTTGAGCAGCCTTAGCTTTCATTTCTGCTAATGGATCTTCCTCTGCAACTTCTGGCTCTTCAGTGACGACCTTTTTGGTCTCTTTAACTTCAGTTTCTTGTTCTAATACTTCCTCTTGGACAGTATCTTTTTTCGCTCTTGCCATGGGTATTATTCCTCCTTTTCTTCTTCAAGGTACTCTTTTATAAGCATAGCGTCTATTGCTCTTCGATATAAACATGTGATAAACCATTCCGTATCACATCTAGCAGATAAGCCTGTAAGTTTAGGAGCAATCAGCTTATACTTACCATAATGTGTTGTATCTTTTATATGATTCAATATTTTGTTCCAGTTAAAATATCGAATGCCAGCTATTTTACATGTTTCATCAAATTCTTCTGTGACATCTATAACAGAGTGCAGATTAGGATCATAATAGAGCATTTCAAAATCATACTCTGGATAGACCATCTCTTCATAACCCATAATAGCAACTTTATCAGAAATAGTCCAGTTATTATATCTATAGCTTATAGTAAACCAGTTAGCACCGACATTATGTATTACGAAATCTTGCGGGTCTATTTGACAATGATCAAATCTTAGCATTTCTCTGTTATGATTAGGATAATATAAGTAAATCCTAAAATCATCTGGTACAAATTTTTCACCGACTTTAACTGGGTCTCCTTCATACCAGGCATCGATACGACAATCTGCTGGTAACCATAAAAATGGTACTTTGACTTTACATCTTAAGTCATTATGCATAATTTCGAAGATACCAAGATTGATGTTGGTAATCTGAGGAAATGTTGCAAATTCCCATTCTTCGTTTGAAAGATATCTTCTATGTTCATCATATCCATCGAAAGTAACAATGGATACTAAGATTTCGTTTTTGGTTATTAGATTATTAAGCTGTTTTTCTTGTATTTTATCTGGTCTTCCGTCACCGTCAATATCTATTGCAATGCCGACGTATACAGCTTCAATGCGTAACTCTTGCTCTTTACCGTTTACAGTAATTGGTGCGGTCCATGTCTGATCCAATATAGAATCATAATATGAAACTTCTACTGTATTTGCATTGATATGTTCTACTGTAGTCGGATTAATGATATAGGCATCATATGCTTCGCTTTCAAGCGTAAAACGTGCAGTAGTGTTATCTGATTTGGTAACTAATACTTGTACATACTTTCGAGGGATAATATCATTAACAGCAACTGATTGGTCAGATATATACTTAGCTTGAAAATCTGTTATAAATGGTTCAAATGGTATAATCAGATTTTCACACACATGATAACAAGTATATTTACTTGGATCAGCCATTTGAGATATATCTATAGTATCGTCATATTCAGATACCATATATATATCAATACTTATACGGCAACGTCCGCTAAAATGAAATTCGATACGTCCGTCTTTATCAGAGTATAAGGTTTGTCCATTGTTTAAATCTGGAACTGTATCATCATATGTAATGTCATAAACGGCATATACTTGTTTATTACTTATACGAATATTATTGTCGTCATAGGCTAAGATCGTTGCAATAAAAGGGTTAAGTTGAGTTTTCCATGTGGATATATCTGGTTGAAGATAATATCTACTCATAACAATTGCCTTCTCTTAAAGTTTTTAAAGCCTTGAATAGAACCATCGTATAAGTGTTCAATATATCCAACACCATTAACATCTTCAGCGTTTTGATCCCAATAGTGTTCATTCCAATGGAAGTGATCCCAAAAGATGGGAGATTCGGACTCAAGCACTTTAATATATTGCTCAATCTTAGGTTTTGGTTTGCCTTCGACAGTAAATAATTCGTTACGTAATTTTATATCTTCTTCGTTCCAGAATTGATGCATCTCAAGACCGTATACATATGTTACTTCTGCATTTTTAGCTAAATCATTTGTAGGTGTAAGTAATACACTGCCAGCAGCTGTAAAATAGATATGGTCTTGTGGATAATATGAACCGTTTACTTTAATAGAATTTAAAACAATCATTGGATCGTTTAATTCTAAATCACGATCTATATTTTCCCATGTAAGTATTCTTCTGATGGCAAGTTCACGACCAATACCGTTTATCAAACCATTTTTAGAAGCATTTGCTGGGTTCTTAAATACATCTTGGATACGTTTTTTATATTCTATGTTTGGTTCTTCTGGTAATCTTGGGCAAGACATTAATGCTCCAAGTTCGTCCAGATAGTTCCATACTTTATGAGGAACTAATGCAACTTCACGAGGCCAGTCTTCATTTTTGTATTTAATTTCTATTTTGCCATCGTTATGAATAGCATCAGCATTGAATTTCTTACGTACATAAATAATGTTACGCTGATAATCTACATAATAACATTCAAAAGAGTGCAATGGTTTATCTTCTATCATTTGAAGATTAACACCAAAGAACTCTTTAAGGGTCTTTGCTTCATAGAGACCAGAATTGTTTGCTGATACTGTTTCAATATTATAAGCAGAAAAAGGCATTGGAATGATAGCCTTATAACAGAAATCGATTTGCTTAATATCTACTGTATCTATGTAGCATTGATTATAAGCATAATCGATAGTAAATAAGGCATCGTCTAATTCCATGCCGAATATGTTTAAATAATTTGCACCATTACTATCTTGTGATTTCTTCCTCATTGAAAACCAATAAGGAAGTTTTTCTAACAAGATATTGGTATGTTCAGCATAAGGAAGTTTTGCCATTTAAATACCTCCTTATAAAATAACTACATTATCAACATCGTTTGATAAAGTAAATCTTTCAAACCATCTTGATGTCTGATTAGTATATAATGCTTTCTCGTTATTAATATAAAACTCTTTGTTTTGCTCTTGTATAATATATGGACTTACATCCATTATGATTTGAGTCATTTTATCGATATTAAACATTTCACCAATCTTAAGATTAGAAAGATAATCCATGACAACTTGCTGTACGGCATATTTAATATCTTGTTTATCATTATCGGATACATTATTTGCAAACGATAATTGTTGTGTAAGCTTAATATAATTAAGCGTAGGACTAACAACATTATATCGAATGCCATAACCATGTACGTCTTTTAATCTTTCGTAAACGTTATCCAACACTTCTTTAGGAGTAACGTCTTTATTGGTAAGAACGATAACTGTAAAAGATCCAGCCCCCATTGAATATGGCTGGAGAATAACATCCTCAACACCATCTGTTGTTAATGCGGTTAGCCTAACAGCGGTATAATTTGAAGTGGCAAGAGTTAAGCATTGATTAGTAATTCTTGCTCTATAATTATCGTCAGATTCATTGTCGAGTCTCGCACACTGTAAAAGACTACCGATAGCATCTAAAGCGTCGTTATCTGCTGTGGTAACGAACGCTCTTAAATGATTGATAGTCAATGTAGTATACAGATCAGCAATGCTGGAATTGATAATGTTTAAAAATAATTTTGCGATACTACCAGGACTTGAGTTAAAGCCTATCGCATTAAGAGCCTTAACACCTTCATCTGATAGCTCTTTAAAGGTTTTTGTATTTAATACGATCATATTTTGGCTCCCATCCGTACCTAATATTTACTCCTTTGACCATATCTATTTCAGCTATAAGTTCATAAGAATAAGTATCTTCGGTACTTACATCTTTGATTTTAAAATAAACATTATATGTAATGTTAATCATATCTACGATAGTAGCTTTAATGAAAATCTCTTCTGGTTCCCATAAGGAATCAAAGGTAAGCTGTTGCATGATAAGTGTTTTACCAGTTTCGGCAGCATCTTCATTACATGGCTTGCCAATAAGAGACTCTAAGTTTGCCCCGATTCCATCAATAAACCAGTTTGTAGCTACTGATTTAATTCTATCATAGGCTAACTGAAGTCTCAAATCATTATCCATTTTTGCTTGAATATCCCATGTATCTGGATTAAGCACTAGCTCTCCACTCGTGCTTAATCCAAAATCAAATCCTTGAACCATTTATTCATCCTCTTGTTCTTGAATTTCTTCTTGTTCTTGAGTTTCTTCTTGCTCTTGATCTTCTTCAACCACTTGTACATTTTGTGTTTCTTGAATTTCTTGAAATTCTTCTTCGGTAATTTCTATTGTTTTATGTCTTGACTTAAAGAAAGTATCATTACCAGGCATAAATACATTTTCAAGTGGCATAGGAATTGGATTATCGTTATTAGCCATAGCAGTTCTCCTTAAAATCCTTTATACAATACTTGACCATTAGAACCATTATACTTGTTAGAACTACAAGTACCAACTGGATGTGTAGTGTATACACCGATATCTGGTAAACCATCAGAATCGTCTGAAGGTCCATATACATCCTTACGTCTACCAGATTCTTTTCCTCCAGGGAAATATACTTGTGCTCCATCAAAGTAGTAATCTTTTGTGGTTACACCAGAATTGATTTCGCTTGTTGTGACATTAAAATGTTCCCAACGACATGCATTAGTCATCATTGCAGCTGAAATACCGTAAGAAGCATATTCGTTAAGCTTGTTATAAGTAGACATATCATCCCATGTACAATCGACTTCTTGCCAAGCTGCATTATTATTTGCTAACGCTCCAGGATTCTGCTGTTTATAAGATACCATGTTCCATGCGTGGTTACCATCAGAACCGTTGTAAGCATGACCAATAATACATATACATGAGATACCCCAACGTTCACAACAATATTTAAATGCTTGAGAATAAGAAGCACATACTGGATGCCAATCTCCTTTGGACATAGCAGCGTATACATTTTGGTTCTTTTCTGGTTCATTAACGTTGCCGTAATGATTATGTACTTCTAAATAATCATGTATGACTTTAGCAATTTGTTTCTTTTGTAATTCATTATAATAGGTATTATTATTAGTAAATGTGTTCTCAACATACGTAATATTGTAATGTGTTTTAACAAGAGAACAAATCTCATTAAATGTAGATTCGATCTTAACCTTTTTACTGTTTTTATCAGAAACATTGTAATGACATAAGCATAGATCTGCTACAAGTCCAGTAGATGTTCTGTGACATACAGCTGGATTAGAGGCTTGCCATTTCCAGATTAATTCTGGACAGTCTTGTTCAATGATACCACTTACATACCAAACATCATCAACATTCGAAATATTTAAATCATCAACTGGAACATACAAATATCCATTATATGTTCCACTGCCGTTAAATAACGAATTACAAGTTTGGGTTGCTCCAGTAGTGAAGTTAGTGTATTTAACAGTAGCTTCTTTACCGTTGTTCATATGAGCATTATAGATACGTTTATATAATTCTTTTTGAGCATTATTGTTACGTATCGTATACCATCCCCATTTACCAGAGAAATCTCTATCTTGGCTCAAATCTACTGATGCTTCTGGTGTTAATTTTGGAATCGTTTCTGTTTTGGTTTTTCCACAAGTATTACATGTATAAGTTTTAATACCAGTTGCTGTGGTAGTAGGTTCTTTTGTAACAACGCCAGCATTCCAACTGTGATTACCAGTTGCAGCAATATTTTCTGTCTTGGTTTTACCACATACTGTACAAGTAATAGTTTTAACACCAGCAGTTGCACAAGTTGGTTGAGTGGTAACAGTACCGTTATTCCATGTATGTTTGCCAGTCATAGGAATAGGTTCTGTCACTGTTTGTCCACAAGTGCAAGTTCCAGTTTTTAAACCTTTTGCTCCACAAGTAGCTGGTGTTGTAATTCTGTATGTATAAGAATGATTATGAGTACCACTACGCTTCTTATCTTCTTCCCAAAGATCCATATCAAATTCATATTGAATGTCATAATCAATATGAGCTGAGTTAAAGCAGCCTTGACCATGATCTGAAGAAGCAAAGAATCGTAATTGTCTAATGTCATCATTTTTAGTAAACGAATCTGTAATGTTCCATTGAGTAGTAGATAAATTATCATTAGTTAATTCAAAATCACCAACAGATAATTTATACGTACCACCATTATAAATGTCTGCTCCAGTAATGCTACCAATACTAATTTCTTTTTTGAGATTTGCTGTATTGCCAAAATCATATAGCAATATCATTTTGCCAGATGATGTTTTGCCAAATACTGCAAGTTCATCGTATTGGCTACCATGACCACCACCAGATTTATAATTATAAGTATATCCTTTGATCCAGCAACCTCTAATAATATCTGTAGAAATCCAGCCGCTATCAAAATAAGATACAGTAGGATTGGTTTCGAATGTCATCGTGCCTTCGCCATTCATTCCACCGTTTTCACCAGCAACTTTAATAACGCCAGTAGCCTGGACTTGTTTATCTTTACGTTTATGAATGACAATAACAGGATAAAATCCTATTTCTGTAAACTTTAATTGATTGTCGTAGCTGTTTTGAGTTTCGTTTGCAAACTTTGAAATAAAGATTGCATTATCACATTGTAAATCTCTTTGTACATTTGAATATCCAGTAGATAAATTTCCGCCATGTACAACAACTGTAGCGATTTCTTGACCGTCATGTAACTTACCACCATTTTGATAAGTAATATCTAATGTAATATCTGCAAGGTTCATTTCTTCAAGTACAGCATATAAAATATATGCTCCACCTTTATCTGCAAGATTTGTAGTAACTAATTGTCCAGGCTGATAAACAACTGTTTCGGCATTTGGATCTGGTGACCATCCTTTAAATTCATAATCATCTAATACTGGCTGTGTGCCAATAATAGAGAATTGTTCTCCGTATTCTACTTGTTGCTGATAAGCATATTGTTTTAAAACATTAATAACATATATGATGTTGTATTTAGTAAACTCTTCAAGTTCACCAACAACATCAAATATAATAACATCTTTGCGTATATTTTTAGGTATTAAATCTTCATCACCATCTACAAATACACGACTCAAAACATGATCATCATCTGGTTCTATGATTAATTCATGAATACCAGGATGTGCATATTTTTCTTGTGTTTGTATTCTTACACAAGCTGGTTCATAATATCCTCTCTCGATATTTTGCTCTGCATGTTCTTCATCAAGAATAACATCACCAATATCATGTTTAGGAACTCGTCCAACGACTTGTTCTCCTTGAGCATAACCAATCTTGTCTTCTAAAACGTCATCTGGAGTAATATCTGCATCTTCAGTAAACGTACCGTTTACATCAAATAGATTTTTCTTATATCTGATATTTTCTGGTAATAAATCTTCATCACCTTTTATAATTTGGTCTTCTGCAAGATAATGTTTCTCTGGTATAACAATATCTACTGTTGTAGGCATATATGTGTGACCAGGAAATGATACAATATTACCTTCTATTCTTTGACCTTTTGAATAAGCAACTTTACCTAATAAAATATCATCACTTGTAGCAGTACCATCAAAGGTGTCTACTATGTATTCTATATGAGGAGGATTATCTCCATAAACCCCCTCATATAAACCAAGCAATCTATAAAGAGCAACTACAAGCTCGTCAAATGTCATGTGTTGAATAAAGTAGTATTCTGGAGCACTGAGATACTCAAATATTTTATTGATAATATCTTTTGCCTCAAGAAACGAGGTTTTCATGAGGTCGTGTTCTTTATTAAGACTCATATTATTCCACTCCAAAACCTTTTATTCTAAATGCCCTTCCAGTAAAGTATAAACTACTTTCTTTTACTCCACCTTTAGGGTAAGGGGCTTTATTAGCTGCATGTATAATCTGATTATTCCCTTCGTAAATAACTACATGTGAAAGACTTGAATTACATAATATATCTCCAGGCTGTTTACTATCCCAAGGAATCTCATTAAAATATCCAGATCCTGGGATTGTTGAAACTGTAAACCTTGGAGCACTTTGAGGCATCAAACCCATTTCTTTCATGAGATAAGTAACAAATCCAGAACAATCAAAACATTTGCCTTTACTATCACTTATCTCTCCTTCAGCACCCCATACATAAGTATGTCCAATAAATGTTTTAGCAAGAGCGATAAATGCATTAGTTTCTTCAGTAGTCATTGCTGTAACGTTTGCTACAGCCATACCAAGTTCACCGACTGCATCTAAAAACTCGTCATTGAACTGTTGGAAAAGTTTTATGTATTCATCTATTTTTTCATCTTCATCCACATCTAATTCATAAAATTCTTTTTTAAGATTCTGATATGATTCAATGCGGGCTTTTAAATCTTGAAATTGTGAAGAGTCATTTGCCATTATGATTCATCTCCATTTAATTCTGTAGAGCCTTGCATATCTTCTTCTATCGTGCTTACATAACCATCTATTTCTTTAATAATATCATAGGCTAAGCATATTTTCATTATTTGAGCGACTTTAAGCTGAGTAGAAATAGAATGGTCAGTTTTTTCAGATTCGCCAGTAGCTTTAGTAAATTCTACGTCGTTTCCATAGAATTTTATATTACCAGTATCTTTACAAATACGAAGACCAGTATTAGCACTGGTAAAGATATCGATATCGCCGTTATCTCTTAACTTTATTGTACTCTTATTTTTTAAATTAGTAAGTCCAACTTCGTCGTCTTCGTACTTATCAAGAGTAGTAATCAAGTTCATTGAGGTTTGATTGACATCAATATCTGTATAACGAGCACTACTATTTTCATATTTGTTTAATTCACCAGTATCATTAACCCAGTCAAGATTCATAGCAATAATATGCTCTGGTGTACCAGTTTTCCAGACGGTATCATCTGCAAGATATGCTCCTTGATCAGAACAGCTTCTTGCAGTGTAATAACTTTCTGGAATACCAGTAATGACTGGGTTATAGATATTACTGTTAATAAAGCTAATGGAACATCTTTGTCCAGCAAAGATACTTCCAGATGCAAGACCGCCAGCATGGTTGGCTATCGTGACATTACCACGATAGATCCAACCAGAGCCATTTGGATTGAGATACTTGACTTTGCAAGTTTCTGTTGTGCGGTCATAAGCAATAACGACACCAGTTGTATCTGAAAACTGAACACGATTATTATTATTAATTTGGTCTTGTAAACTATTTTTAATTAAACTCATTAGTTGTCCTCTGTTGAATATTCATCTGCATCTGTTTCTTGCCCATCTGCTCCAGTATTTTCTTCAGATCCAGAGTTTTCATCACCTATTAATAATATTTTCTCGCCATCTTTAACACCAGCAATAAATGGTTTGCCTTCCCACCATAATGGTAACAGCGTACATACATTACGGTTTTCTACCCAAGACTCTATTGCTGATAGAGCTATATCGACAATCAGACAGATTACTAACGATATAGCAAAGCCTATACCAAATGTTACACTACCAGAAGCTGCACCAGCAGCAAGGATACCACCTTCAACAGCTTTTGCTCCTTTTGATACTGCATTAATTGATTGTACGACTCTAATAACGTTAACAATGCTTTTACCAATCTTAACTGCTTGAGTCGCAGACTTTAATGCTTTATATACAGCACCGACTTCTTTAATTGCTTTAAAAATACTACCAGCATTTTTAGCACATCTTATCATCTTATAAACAAGTAATGCTGTATTAACATCATTAGCAATAGTGGCAACATTTGCTGCTCCTTTCCAGAGTTCTGTATTATACATTAACGCTGGATGATGTATCGAATCTACCGATCTGCTTACTAATGCAACTGCGGCAGCATATCTTTCACAGTTTTCTTTAAGCAGTTTTCTGCTTTGTGCATATTCAGTAAATTGTGAGTAGAGTTTTAAGAAACTAGCAATTAATTCGATACTACCACTATCTTGTTCTGGACAGAATCCAATGATGCCAGGAATTATTGATGTTGTAAATCCAGTTGATGTACTAAATGAATGAATAACTTCTCGTGTTAATGTTAAGCCGTTTAATGAAGTATAGAAGTCATTAACCATTAAATAATCATCTGGTCTTACTTGTGGTTGTCCTAAGCATAATATCTGTCCTTGATATTGCTGTTGCCATCCATATAATAGATTCGATATACCAAGTTTTCTTGCTGCTTCTTTTCCTTGTTTTGATATTCCAGTAAATTCATAGAAAGCATCCCAACCGAGATAATCCTGTACAATAGGAGAATCAACGATATGAGTAGATTGCTTTGAATGGTCTATCGTATCATCACTATGAATGACAGCAGTTGCTTTAGGTGTACTACCACGAGTGTAAATAACTTTAGCGTTTGTAAAGCTTGGTCTTGATGTAACAGACACTTGATTTTCTATAATAGATGTTAATGAATCTATATAGTGCATCTGAGTATTAGCTTTACATTCTTGATAAATAGTACCGTTTATAATGTCATATCTGTATTTAGTGAGATCAAACGGTAATCCATAATATAATCTTGAATCAAACTGATATTTTTCAGCTTTGATAAGATATTCTGGCATAGTCTGAGCACATAACTGGAATACATCCCATGGTGTCATATTATATTGGTTAAATACAATATTTGATTCACCATCACGACCGACGATAGCCAGCCAACTTTCACTGGTATACATGTATCCAAAATGTCTATAAGTTACACCGAACCAGCCATCACTGTTTGATGCTTTATAGATATTCATTAAAAGGTCGTATTGTTCATATATTCCAGTATCAATACCACCTTGTAAAAAGTATTGATCACCGCCGTTAATATATAATCCGAAATGTTCAATATTGTATTTTGAACCTTCAAACCAGTTACCACCAAAGAATAAATGGTTCATCCAGCTTTCACGCTTAACCATTATTTCGCCTATAATGTTGGACGCTTCTTGAGTAGCACCAAGACCGAATAGTCCTAATGCTCCATTATTAACGTCTTTAGTTTTGTCTGAAGTAATAGATTGAATCAGTTCATGTCCATCAGATGTTACTGTGATACTAATCTGATCACCTAATGTCATGCCAGAAATAGTACCGTTAATGATTGGAGCTAATGACATAGGATCAGATCCATATCCCATTCTTAAATGGACTCTTGCACCTTCTCTTACTTTTGTATGATTAAATAAGATACTATGCATTTGGATTAATCTATTAGTAATCTTTAAACCACCAGCAATCATACCAAAGTTCTTATATAACCACCTATTAAATCCACAGTAGTCTTTATCTTCAGAAATACTGTAGTTAATAAGAGCGGCAGAACTTCTATCAAGGTTGTGATATGTATTAGTAACTGTAATTTGAGCAGTTTCTGTTGGCATATCATTAGCAGCATGATATTGAATATCAATAACTGGCTTATATACATAGAAGTTGGTCCAGAGCTTACGTCCGTCATACCATTGTGCCTGATCATCTAATATACAGAACAAGAAAGTAGGGAATGCTTTAACCATTCTACCTTTTGCTGAATATTGACAATCATCAACGAACGCAGTATTTAATCTATTTAAATCGTTATTGAGCTTAGACCATTCATCTCCTACCCAACTATCATGGGTATCAAAGTGCTTTGGTTTGATGTATATAGGCTTACCAAATGCTAATGTATCGGTCATACTTACAGCAGCAACAGAATACTGTCTTGCTACCGTTACAGTATTACTTGAAGCTTGGCTAACACCATAGCCTTCAATATTGTAACCAACAGTATAAGAAGGCTCGTTATATCCATGGAAGATATGCTGATTTACAGTGCCTATCTGAACATACTTATCATTTCTATGATTTACAGCATAATTAGAATTACTCATACTTGTGAAAGCAAGCACTTTATAATTCTTTTTCCAGCGAGCACCAGCCTGGAATACTCTTTGTACACAAGACTTTGCTTCGCTCATATCTTTCTCTTCTTGACTCGTTTTATCAGAAGAGAAATTATTGTTTTTAATGTACGCTGTAATACCACTACCTTTGTAATGGAACTGAATAGAGTCATAAATATATTGAGCCATTGCCATTTTACATGCTAAAGTTTCTCCTTCGCATTCAGTAGCAATCGCAATAGCCAATGCATTAAACTCATCAGTTGTCATGGTTTTATATTCTGAAATACTTACAGAACCATCAGTCCATGCAGAGCCATCATCTTCAATATCTGGTAATGATAATTCGCTTATACTTGCTTGATCAAGTTCAACAGGAGCAGTAGATGATGCTAAATCTTCTGCATTGGCTGCTCTATTACGTCTATCATATTCTTTAAGCTTAATAGCATCTGTGTTATCAATAGACGCTGATACAGTTGTACTAGTACCAGCTGGACCATCGATATATTGAGCAGAAGCGTTAGAAGGCATACCGTCCATGATTTTAGCAATCTTGTTATGCCATTCTGGATCAGTTGCATATTGATGTACACCGTTATTATTACGCATCTGATTTAATGTCTTTTGCCCATATGAACTATTGTAATAATTATTTGAAATCCATTTAGCACCGCCTATAATACCAGCAGCTAAGCCAGAATTAAATGAATAAGCAGAACTATATGGAGAGCTATCGAATGCTCCAATACCAAAATAGTTATTCTTATCACGAGCAATCTTAGATGTACCCCATCCAGATTCGAGAGCGGCATGTGCTAAAATATATCGAGGATCAAGACCAGATTCTTGTCCAGCTTTAATAAACACAGAAGCATTATTTCTAAATGGTGAATTAGAAGGTGCTACTGAGTTGATATAAGCATTTAATTCTGTTTCTGAAATAGGCGACCATACACCTAAGTCTTGATTGATTGTATTTGTAGAGCCACTATTACCATTACCGAAAGAAGCACTGCTTGATTGGTTATATGCTCTGGAATCTGGACTATCATCACCATAAGGATTGTCTGATGCATATCCATCTGTTGTTTCTAAAACAGTCTGCTTCTTTGGAACGATATTACCATTTTCATCTGGATATTGGTTACCATCACTATCATATGGATTAGATTGTGATGTTCCTTGCATATCGCTATCTTCCTGTAATGGAATAATACGATATACATTACCAACGCTAAATGGTAGTTGCTCTTCTGTAACGCCATCTATTTGATTAACATCAATGACAGCAAGGTTTTTAGTTTTATCATATCCAAGAACAACAACATGCCATGTTTTGGAACTATCTGAAACAATATCTCCTCGTTTAATATCATTCGAAGATACTTGCTGAAAGATATCCATTGAGTCTAAATCTCTTGCTTTTAATCTCTGAAAATTGTCTGGAAGGATACCCATTGTTTTCAGAGTCCAAGTGATTAAACCAAGGTTATCAAACTTTTCACCTTTCCAATCTCGCACTTCTCCTTCTGCATTTGCTTCGTAATGACAGCCGAGTTTAGTTCTTAAAAGATTGATAAATCCAGTAATTTTAGTATCTGTATCTTCTCCATCTCCATATGTAGGCTTGTATTTCTTTTCAGTAGTTCCACTTAAGCTACCGTTCTGAATAGGAGTAGAGTAATCGTTTATGTCTGAAGAGCCAGTACTTTGTTTTTCCTGTTTAGCCTGTTCTTGTTCTTCATGATAAATAGAAAGATATGTATTGGGATAAAATACATAAAAGTCTGGATCTACATATCCTTGATATATAGGAGCACTTGGCACATTACCATCTTTATATACGTTATTACCGCCTTCGTTAAGCCAAGTATTAGGATAACTTGAACGAGTATCGCCTTTACCAAATGAAATATTTGATGGCTGTAACGGATAAGAAGTATATGGCAATTGGTCTTTATTATGATATTTTCTAAAGGCATTAATGTTTGTAATTGCCTCATTTACTTCAGCATAAGTAGGAAGTCTTAAATCTGGATAGACTTCCATTGTTGTTCTTAATTTCCATTCAGCGTAATTGTCTTGATAAATCTTAGTCATTAAACCAGACAAAGATTGCTCAATACACTGATTTTCATTAGGTGCGGTAACTGCTTTTAATGCACTACCAGTTAATTCAAGCTCAGATATATTTGATTCATGACCATCAAATGGTAAGAAACCATTTAATTCTTCACGTTTAGATTGAGCTATATCATAAGAAACACACAGAAGTCTTACTTGATATAATCCTGGGATACCAGGAACGGTATGTGTTTCAACAGATTCAATGGTACAAAATAATGATCCACAGAACGTTACAAAATCAGCTTCTACTTTAACAAATCCAATAGAACCTCTAATCTTAGGATTATTACGTGTCATTAAGTCGTTCTTAATTTGGCACTGCTCAATACTACCGACAACATTAACGTCCGTAGTTTCAAAGACAATGTTGAATTGTGTATCAAGACCACCAAGGTATTGTAATGTAGGACTACAAGCATCAGACATCTGAATAGAAGTCAGCATATTTGCATAGCTACATTGAAAAGAAGTTATATGTACATCAGAATCATTAGAATCTATTACGATTTCATAATTCTCTGGATTAATGACTTTTTGTAATACAGTTTGTTCTTTGGTAGTGCCGTCTTTTTTATCTTCAACAGTAGCTAATACTTCTTCACTTAAAATACTTAATTTAAATGCAGTATGATCTCTGTTTACTGGTAATGATTGAAGATTTTTATAGACGTGCTCTTCTGTTAAAATAGATTGAGTATAAAATCTGAATAGATCCCAATCGATAGTATGTCTATACATAAGATTGGGCATTTCAATATACGGCATCATATCTACTTCTTGTAAAGTAATATGTGCCGTTAATGCATTTTGGAAACCATCTATTGTAGAGATAACAATAGATTGTAAGGCTACGACATAAATATTATACGCATCATTTAACAGTTCGTTACGTACTGGTAAGAATGGTGTCAGTTTGAATTGAGCCAATAAAGGTCTTAATCCATCTACATAATAGAAGTTCGAATATTTATCTCCGTCTTTATGTACTGGACCAGGAACTTTATAGCCATTGATTTCGTCCATACCGTCAAATACTAAATCAATTTGAACAGTACGTTTATGATAACCAGTCTTCTGTTTTTGAGAGTTCTCTTGTCTTAAAGTTTGGATATTTTGAGAAAATGATTCCGAAGAGACATAAATAAACTCTGGAGGAATCATCATTCTAACATCACCAATCTCTAAGTTAAAATCATCATATAAATATCTATGGTCATAACTTATATAATTGTCTTGGTCCAAAGGTTTGATCTGTCTCGCACTATTTGTACGAGACAGAGCATCAAACATTTGTAAACCTTGTTCAGTTGTAAAGTTAATTACATCAGACATAT
>JAEEGL016229081.1_pt1 | contig 92177 bp, 78 predicted proteins | sample 9134231 | NCBI WGS metagenome assembly JAEEGL01 (sample SAMN16246548, study PRJNA631951) | gut metagenome | biome: gut microbiome; feature: rumen; material: fiber-attached | host: Bos | place: Iran: Karaj | collected 2018-10 | reverse complement strand
TCAAGGCAGGCAAGGTAACAAAGGGGACCAAGGCAATCAGTGCGCAACTGGTGCCAAAGGAGACCAAGGCGACCAGGGGGCAACCGGCGCAAAAGGTGACAAAGGAGATCAAGGTGCAACTGGTGCGAAGGGTGACAAAGGTGACCAGGGTAATCAAGGCAAGCAAGGCTATCAAGGCAGGCAAGGTAACAAAGGTGACCAAGGCAATCAGGGCGCAACTGGCGCAAAAGGAGACCAAGGCGACCAGGGTGCAACCGGCGTAAAAGGTGACAAAGGAGATCAAGGTGCAACTGGTGCGAAAGGTGACAAAGGTGACCAGGGTAATCAAGGCAAGCAAGGCTATCAAGGCAGGCAAGGTTATCAAGGCGACCGGGGTTACCAAGGTCCTCAAGGAACGCCAGGTGGATCATCGGAAATGCCGTTTGTCGTGTTATCTCAAATTTCAGAAACAAGCGAATGGACAGGCACTGCTAATATTCCGGGGTTTACCGGACTATATGACGGCCTTACAATCCGCTGTTTCTTGCCTTATAATTCCACAAGTTCACCGGTTACATTAGCATTGGCAGTTGACACAGGTGGTATTATGATATCACCAACAACACTTCCCGTATATTGGCTGTACCCTGATAGATTGACAACACAAATACCTCAAAACGCTGTATTTACTTTGACCTACCGACCAGGAGTTGGCAGTATCCGTACTGGTATGTGGCTTTGTAATTATGATAAGGTCGGAACAGGTAACGTAACAGGTGACAATCTCACCAATGGCTATCTAATCAAAGGTAGTGGCAATAACAGCATCAGTGCATCTGCATTTCAAGTTCAGATTAGAGGTGCAATCTCATCGAGCTGGAATGGAGCAGACAATTATATCCCGACGGAGGCACTAATTTCTGATTATTTTCAGCCTCTCGACGACGATTTGACGGCAATATCGAGACTGACCGGCAGCGGTTATGCCCACCGAAATGACAATGGATCTTGGAGTTTGGAAAGTGTTAATTTGGTTAATGTTGTTACATCGGGAGACACATTTGAAAATGGTGAATTAATAATTGGAAATAGCAGTAAAGCCGTGTGGGGGTCAGGTGTATGTGTTGAATTATTCGACTCAAACGAGTTTAGTTGGAGCGGCGATAATCAGCATGTGCCGTCGGAAAGATTGATAGAACAATATCTGGCAAGCACTTTGCCGTTATTATATCAGCCACTTAGCAGTTGGTTAAGTTTGTTAGTTCGACTTTGTGAGGCTAGTAGTTTTGTTTCGGGATACCTATATTGGGCTGGAAATGGATGGGCACTTGGTGACCCGGATGGTCTTGGCAATGTATATGCAGCCAGTGATTTTGTTCAAAATGAAATCATTTTGGCTAACAACAATGGTAAACAAGTTAAGAGTAGCGGCATAACTATTAATACGTCAGACCTTGGTAACACTCACTATTATGTTCCCACAGACCTCACGGTCAGAAACTTCGTAACTGTCTATTGTCATCGTTTCCTACCGTTGTCTGGCGGCACTATGACAGGCCCGATTAATTCTCGAAATATAATACCGTCGTCGAGCGGAACATATAATTTAGGTTCATCGGCAAAATTATTTAACGAATTGTGGGTGGGTGACATACGTAATCAAAGCGGTGCCATAAGTATTGTCTCGTCAATTAGAGATGAATCAATACCCAACACCTACCAGGCTGGTGTGTATATTGTTCCTAATTCTGATCACGGTAGTGATACTGTCGAGATAGAAGGAAATTTGTCGCCTATTTCCGATGGCATGTACGACCTTGGGGATAGTTCTTATCAATGGAGGAATATATATGTAGGCGGCAGTATTTATTTGAAAGACACACAAACATCGGATTATTACAGGATACAAATAACCAACGGACAGATGGCCACAACTCGTATTGGTCCGTCTTTAAATATGGTTTAAATATTATTAAAATTATGATTTGTTTGGTTACTTTTACAGGCGGGATTATCAACGCTGCAACGGATGTCCAAATCAACGGAAAGTCGGTGACTAAAATCATTGACTGGGGTGATGTCCAAAACAAACCAATAATTGACACGGATTTGTCGGCAATCTCGCCTAATGCCGTCCAGAACAAAGCCGTCACACAGGCGTTACAAACAATCAATGCTCCCAATGTTGATCAACTCAGCTACGGCATCAGGTTCGATATTACCGACCCTACTCTCGAATGTACGAGAGTGGGCAATCCTGTTTTACACCAGCTTTTGCCGGTCCAGTCGGCAATGAAGGGGGTGTTGCTTGACGATGATGGAGAAATTACAGCTTACCTTCCGGACAACGACTGGACAACAGCAACACGTGACGGTTCGGCGGGACAGGTCATGGTAGAAATCCCTAAATATTACCGCCGTGTAACGATTAACGGCAACATTGTCGAGGTGAGGATTTCAGCTGTGCCGATTGAAGGATATTTTGAAGTCCCTCGTCACTATGTAGGAGCCTATGAAGCAGCTTTAGACAGAAGTAACCTTTTGCTATGTAGCATCGTCAACTCCAGTACGCAGTATCGTGGTGGCAATAATAGCTCCGGATGGGACGGTACTTATCGAAGTTTGCTCGGTATGCCGGCAACATATATATCATCAGACAATTTACGTACATACGCACGGAACCGCATAACGAACTCGGCGGAATGGAATTACGACGTTTACTGGTCATATCGAGAACTCTTTTGGTTGTATTCCATAGAATATGCAAACTTTAACTCTAATGCAGCTTACAACGCTCAGTTGGATGCCAATGGCTACCATCAGGGAGGTCTTGGCGTAACAAACCTGTCTTTAAATGAGTGGAGAGTACATAACAATTACATGCCATATATTCCATGCGGCACTACAGATCAACTCGGAAATAATTCAGGAGTAGTTGATTTTACTATAACTAAAGCTAACAATGAACAACAAACCGTCAGCGTAAATCGATATCGTGGAATCGAATCCGTATTTGGCCATATTAATAAGATGTTGGATGGCATATTAATAATAAAGGAGGAAAATGACGGTAATATTACGCATAAGATGTACACAGCCGATGGACCGTCAGTATTCAGTAGTTCGGATTTAACTGCTTACATCGATGTGGGCAACATATCCTCAATTGCAGGATGGATTCAATCAATAGTAATGGGAAACAAAGGCGAAATAATGCCTGCATCTGTTGGCGGGAGTTCATCAACATATTACTGTGCTTATCAAAGTATGCCTCCAGATAATGATAATGTTAATTTTGTTTCTGTTGGCACTTTAAGAGGTGCAGGGTTCCTGTCCACGAGCATCCACTATGACAGACAATTTTACATCGGTTCCAGGCTTTGCTTTTTACCCAATAGATAAACTGATATGAACAAAACATTAAGTCAGACACGGCCTTCAACAATTGAGAAGATAGGCCTAAAAAAAATAATATATAGATGGGACATACAGTCACGACAACTTGTTGATCCGCTAACCAACGAATCCTATCTTCAATATGAATATTACCAAGTGGTAGTGTATTGTCCCATTACAGCGAACAAGATTACGTTGAAAGTTATTGAATCTGTATGGCCGGTTGATTATGAACAAAAGCTGGTAAATGATTACAACGCTGCTCGGCTTAATCTGTATGATGCTGACACCGCGCAATTGATAATAGACAGATACACACAGTTCTTGCAAGATCGTCAAGCGTTGAAGGATCAAATTGATGCTGACTGTGTTGAAGCAGGCATACCTTTGTCATAGTCCTATAATCGTTAAAAAATCAGATTAGAATGTACATTTCAATTTAGAAAGTGGGATTTTTTAATTTGGCGATTATATTGGATCAATCCCTTCAATGGCGTGAAGAGTTTCGTTTCGTATGACAAATGCCGTTTCATCGTGTTTTGGTCGAAAAACCCGAAGCCGCTGCTTGAACATTTGGACGAACTGAAAGAAAGAAACATCGGCTGTTACATCCAATACACGCTCAACGATTACGAAAAAGAAGGCTTGGAAAAGGGCGTTCCCCCATTAGAGGAAAGGCTTGACACCTTCAAAAGGTTGGTTGACAAATTAGGCAAAGGTCGCGTGATTTGGCGTTTCGACCCCTTGATTCTGACTGACCGAATCGACATTGACGACCTGCTGAGGAAAGTGGAAAACATTGGCGACCAACTACAAGGCTACACGGAGAAACTAGTTTTCAGCTATGCCGACATTGCTTTGTATAAAAAGGTGAAAGCCAACCTTGAGAAAAGCCATGTGAACTATACGGATTGGAAGGAGCCACAAATGGAAGAGTTTGCCATGAGGCTTTCGGAGCTCAACCAAAAATGGCATTATCAGTTGGCCACCTGCGGCGAGAAGATTGACCTCAGGCTATACGGCATCCAACACAACCGCTGCGTGGATGACGACTTGATGATTCGTTTCGCTTACAAGGACAAGGCTTTGATGGACTTTCTTGGCGTGGAGATAAAGGCAATTGAAAACTCGTTGTTTGGCACGGAGCCGGTTCCCTCCAACGCCATTATGCTTAGCGAAACGCAATACGCCCTAAAGAAAAAAGACAACCGCGACAAAGGCCAGCGGCAGTTCTGCGGCTGCATGGTGAGCAAGGACATCGGCGAGTACAACACCTGCCCGCATCTGTGCGAGTATTGCTATGCGAATGCGAGCAAGGAAAAGGCTGTGAGGAATTGGGAAAGAGCGAAAGAAACCGATTGGAAATCAGAAACGATAACAGGGAAATAATCTATATTTTCAGGACAAAAAGCAAGGCACATGAAAATGGAACAAATACAGATTTCGGCAGACTACATACAAGCGGCAAAGACAATCAAGCAAGCTATATTGGATAGTCGTTACAGGGCCGTGCGACATGTAAACAAAGAAATACTTACCCTCTATTATTGGGTTGGCAATTATGTTTCGGTCAACAGCCGTGCTGGAACATGGAATACTAATGCCATTGCGACAATCTCCCAACTTCTGCAACAAGAGTTGCCTGGTCTGACCGGTTTTTCCGAGACCAACATCAAGAATATGCGCACTTTCTATGAAGTGTGGAGTCCGGTCCTAAATCGGCAGCCGTTAGCTGCCGAAATTGGCAACATACAGATTGTTAAAGAATTACAAAATCGACAGCCAGCAGTTGCCGATTTGACTACGGACGATTTAGAATGCTTTATGAATATAGGGTTTACGCATCACCGCGAAATCATCAGGAAAACACAAACACTTGACGAGCGCCTCTTCTACATCAGGAAGTGTGCCAAGGAATTTTGGAGCAAAGAGACGCTTAAATATCATCTCAACGAAAATCTTTATGCCAAGCAAGGCTCCATCCAACAGACCAATTTTGACCGAACCATTGACAATGCATCGTTCAAACAAAAAGCCCTACGATCGTTCAAAGACGAGTATTTGTTGGATTTCATCAATGTTGAAGACCCTGATCTTGTGGACGAAAGGGAAATTGAGCAAAGCATTGTACAAAATGTCAAGAACTTCATCATGGCTTTTGGCTCAGATTTTGCCTTTATGGGTAACCAGTACCGGCTTGAAGTGGCTGGAAAGGAGTTTGTGATAGACTTGCTTTTCTATTCAAGACGGCTCAAGAGCCTTGTGGCTTTTGAACTGAAACGAGGCGAGTTCAAGCCGGAATACACAGGCAAGATGAACTTTTATTTGGCCGCACTCGACAAGTATGTGAAATTGCCCGACGAAAATCCTTCCATAGGTATCATCTTATGCAAAAACAAGAACGAGGAGATTGTGGAACTTTCATTTTCTGACACCTCGAAACCAATGGGAGTAGCCATATACCGCACATCACAAGAACTGCCAACACGCTTGAAAGAGGTTTTGCCTGACATTGAGGAATTGAAGAAACTGCTGTAAAATGATTTTATTGACAATGGACACCCAAGAACTAATAAAATATTGCAAGTCGCAACTTCCCGAAAACATGAAAGCACGACCATGGGATGTGACAGACCACGGTAGAGCTATTTTACAGACTGAAGATCAACTGAATGCATACATTGCAGCATACGGAGAAATGCATTTTTCAAGTGCAGAGCGGCATTGCAGAATTTTCCATTCGAGAATCTGACCAATTTTGAGATTGTAGATTGGGGCTGTGGTCAAGGCATCGCATCACTCACGTTGTTTGATATGCTAAAAGAACATGGGAAGGTGTATGGATTGAAAAAAATAACACTCATTGAGCCTTCAGAACCCGCCTTACGAAGAGCATTGTCATTCGTAAAACGTGTGGTAAGCCAGACAATTGAAGTTGTTGCTATCAATAAATGTATTCCAGATTCAGAAGAGTTCAATGAGTTGTCCGAAGTTACATCATCTACTCCTATTGCCATTCATCTTTTTTCAAACATCCTTGATATTTGGACGTTTAGTTTGAGGGGATTGGCAAAAAAAGTTGCAGGATACGCGAAGCAACAGTATATAGTGTGTGTTGGCCCTGCTTTTAGAGAGAATAGCCGCATCTCTGACTTTGGTGAATATTTCCAAAAGAAAACTATCTTTTCAAGATTTTCACAATATCCGTATGCTTATACGGAAACTCACCATCCATATGGATGTGAAACGATGTGTTTCTCTCTGACCTCCAATGATATCAATGAGAATTATGTAGAAAAGGCAAAAGCAAACAAATTCATTGATGATTACAGCTATGTTGCGGAATCATTGAGGGGAATTGTAAACGACAATATCCTAAATGCCTATAATGCCATACGCGAAAAATTGACTGATGCCGACAGCATATTCATTCAGCCTCATATTTCGACGGATGTGCCAGACATTGTAGTGATACGACCCAAGATCGGAGTTCTCATCTTCAATGTTTGTAATGACATAACGAATGCGGAAGCTCAATTTGAACGAACGGAAATTTATCAGCGAAATCTGTATAATGTACATCTACGAGATGTTTTTGGAAAAGCCTTGTTGAATCCATCATACTGGACAGCCATAAAACAAGCGGTTTTCTTCCCTACAGAAAAAGATGGGGAGAGAATTGGCGTAGACGAAAACAAATACAAATATGCCATCCGTATTTATAGAGAAGATATTTTATCTGAAGACCTTATCAGTAAACTTAATCTTTCTTGGGAGAATAAATACTTCAATGATGATTTATGCAAAAATGTACTTGAACTGATTACCAGCAAGGGTTGGCATAGTTATAAAGAAGGTGATGAGAGTATTACTCCAACAAAAAGGCAACGTGAATTAGCACAAAGTAAAAGTGTTGAACAAAAAATCAAAGGCGTTGCAGGATCGGGAAAGACGCAAGTTCTTGCTTGGCGAGCAGTAAATGCTCAAGTCAGAACTGGAGGTCGAGTGCTTGTGTTGACATTTAACCTCACCTTGGTAAACTATATTAAATACAGAATGGGACAGGTCGCCGCCGACTTTAACTGGGGGTTATTTGATATAACAAACTATCATCAGTTTTTTAAGTCGCAAGCGAACAACCACAATCTAAAGCCCTACATTGACGATTGGGACAATGAGACCTTCTTTGAAAAATTCAAAAATAACACCATTCGTTATGATACGATCCTTTTTGATGAAGCACAAGATTATAGATACGCTTGGCTCCTTTTAATTAAAAACTACTTCCTCAAAGAGGGTGGCGAATTCGTCGTTTTTGGGGACGGAAGGCAAAACATATATAGTAGACAACAGGACGAGCACCACATGCCACGGATTCCTGGAATGCCAGGTCCTTGGACTCAAATAAACGACAATTCAAACATCGCTTTCCGAATTGAAAACCCTGAAATCACCCGGCTTTCTACCCTCTTCCAAGAATCGTTTTTTGATTATTCAGAACCTTTGGTACAGCAAAGCATAATGCCTTTTGAGCAATTCTATATAAAATACTGGAATGTTGGAAAGAATGTCACGGCAGAAACGCTATGTTCAAATATCTTTTGGTTACTCAACGAGTTCAAACTCAACCAACGAGATGTTACTATTCTTTCGCAGACCTGTAGCGTCCTACGAAACATCGAGGATGTTTACATTAAAAGTGGAGGCAAACCGCCAATCACAACATTTGAAACCAAAGTAGAGTATGATAGAATACAAGCAGTTAGCAAGTGGCCAAAGTCGGATATTGACAGCATTCGACGAGTGAAAAAAGTTCACTTTACAATAGACCACGATGGTGTTAAGATGGCTACGATACATAGTTTTAAGGGGTGGGAGTCTCCCACGGTTATACTAATACTCCAGACTGAAGGTTCGATAGAAGACGATGTGTACAATGTCATTGAAAACGAGAACTCTCCAGCACTAGTTTATACTGCTATCACACGAGCGAAGCGAAACCTTTTCATTCTAAATTTGGGTAACAATAAATACCACAATTTCTTTACAAACAGCATAGAAGCATGAACCAGTTTAGCGAACACGAAAAAAGGACAATACTACATCTTCTCACAATGATAATGGAGGCTGATTCAGTTATTCACCCCAAGGAAGTTGAATATATCAAATCTCTGATGAAGGACTTCGGCCTTTCAACTGCCGAATTTGACCACATGGAAATGCTTGATTTCGATGTACTAAAGAATGAGTTTAAAATGATGGATGTGGAGAAACAAAATATGGCCAAAGAGTATTTTGTGAAAATGTCCAAAGTCGATGGTTTCATTCACAAAAGCGAATTAAAGATAATAAACGATTTACAAGTAATTAACCACTAATATTTGGGAACATGACCGATAACAAAAAAGCACAAATACACCAATTAGAGATGGCCGCATATTCACAAGGATTCGCAAAGTTCTTATACAACATGTTTGGCGGCCAATTCATCACTAAAGACCAAGCAAGAGAAACAATGGAGTTCTTCAAAGCGCAAATGAAACGCAATATTGAAAGTACCCCAAATATGTCACGAGAGCAGAAAGACAATGAGATTTCAATTAGAGAAGCATGGTTTGAAGCATCGAAAGCATATTGGGGATTATAATTTTATATCAACATGTCAACCCTTGTCATAATACTTGCCGCATTCGCTGCCATCTTTCTTGCCTTGCTGTTTTTCAAGCGTATGAGAAAGGCAAAATGCAGAAGAGTCGTTTCCTTGGCTGAACAGCAAGGTCACGCCAATGAGCAAGCATCTCTCCTATTTGACCTCAACATCCCCTTCACTCCCGATGTCCACGATGTGATTTATGTGGAAAATGAATATGACTCCGCCATCAATGAGTATATTCAAGAACACTATGAGGAAATTCAACAGCAGTTCCTTTCAAAAAAGGCGACTTTTATCTATTTGCCAAAACTATGCGGTCAGGAGGTTTCCAAAGAAGCACTTCATTACATGTTTCCTTTTCTGCAACAAAAATCCTCGTTTGTAAATGGCAACCTTACCATTGAAATGCTGAAGAACCACATTCTTTCAGGGAGCATTGAAGGTCCTGCTTTGATTCATTTCGTTCGGATGGAGGCCGAAAATCCCAGCAACTATTATTACACTTATCGTCCTTTGGTTGCCGATTTTTCCGTTCCGCTCTCCGAACAATTTGAATGGTATTTGAAATATCTCACATTCAGTTATCAAGGAAAATCGGGGACATCTTTCAATGCTTTGTCAGAGCCCAAAAACGAAGATGATTTTGCCGACCATTACTTTAATGATGGCAGCGATAATATTTTGTTTGCGGATAAAAGCATTAATGATTTGAAAGATGAAATACGGCAAAGAATCATCGAATTGCGGAAAAGAGGTGTGCAGTTACACCTTTTGAACGAACTTGTTGAAGAACAGCCCACTTTGAGTCGTTTGGTCGTGGATAAGGATTTCAGGATTTTCCTTCCTGACTACAACAATATGGAAATCACCATGTCACCGCTTCCCAAGGCCGTGTATCTGCTTTTCCTGAAACATCCCGAAGGCATCGCATTCAAACAACTTCACGACTATTACGACGAATTGCTTGGAATCTATAAACAAATTAGTAATCGGGTAATAGAACTCAACATTAAAAGTAGCATCCGCGATATCACAGACCCGACAAAGAATTCCATCAATGAGAAGTGCACCCGCATCCGTGAAGCTTTCCTCAAACAATTCGATTATGTCTATGCACGGCATTATTTCATCACTGGAAAGCGAGGCGAACCGAAAAGAATAACTTTGCCTCGAGAATTGGTGGATTTGCAAGCCTTGTAAAAGTCTGATGTGCATTTTGGATTGATGTATTTTTGCAGCATAAACAACATTTATTAACGCAAAAATATTTCAATTATGGAAAAAAGCACAAAAATTATCGTCACAATCATCATTGTTGTCATCTTCGTTGTCTTGTCAGCAGTTGTCACAGGAATAAGAAGCGAATCTGGAGAAGCCACTCCTGGCATTTTAAGTATCATTTTGTTTGCAGCACTCATCGGAGGGCTCAGTGCTGTCTGGAAAAAAAACAAGAACGAGGACAACCATCCCGAAAAACAATAAGACAACCTTATAGAACTCACGGCCATGTTTAAGGATTATTACAAAATACTTGGGATTGCCTCCAATGCCACCCAAGAAGAGATCAAGAAGGCTTACCGCACCCAATCGATGCGTTGGCATCCCGACAAGAATCCCGGGACAGACACAACGGACAAGATGCAGGACATTAATGAGGCCTACAACATTTTGAAAGATCCTATTACAAGGGCCAGATATGATGCCGAATATGCAAAGTTCAACTCCGCTAAGTATGAACAGCCGAGAAAGGAAACAGAAGAAACCGACTACGACATCAAAGACGAGACTTTGCAGGAAGACATCAAAGCAGCCAGAAAAGCTGCCGAGGATTATGTCCGTGAGTTCTACGCCTCTCTAAAAGCTGAGTCCAAAAACGCGGCAAAAGGAGCTTGGAAAAGAGCAAAAGGCTATGTCGTCGGAGGCATTATAATGACTATCATTGCTTTGATTGTCAAGATGTGTGTTAGCAGCCAGTCTGCACCCACGATTCAAAAGACCACATCAAGCACCTATTCAAATTCCAGCCAAACTGATGCCCCTTCCAGCAACGAAAATATTAGGTTGAGAACCATACCGCCATTGGAGAAGAAAGATTCCAAGCATTGGAAAGACCACACCTTTTTCGACGCATTCAAAATCTCTGTGCCGATTACAGTAGAAAGGCAGACTAAAGATAGTCCTTACGGGAGAGCTTTGGCCAATAAGGGGATTCTGCAACTTCGAGATGACTTAATCATATTCAATCAGAAGGGATTGTGTGACTTGAAACCTGGAGCAAAAGACCAATATTGTCGAATCATGATTAACTTTATGAAAGAAGTTAAGGGCGATTTTTTGCAAAGAGACGAAACTGAGCCGTTGGATTGGGAATACGTCCAACTTCTTGAAGAAATGGTAAAAAATGAAATTGGTTCTGGTAGCCGTTTAATAGGTACATTCAGCCGTGAATGGGTACACATCAACAATGCCAACGCAATATTGGTAACCTACAGAAGGACGGGTAACAACTATGACACTTCAAAACCAGTCTGTTGCAAGGTGCTTCTTTTTCAAGACGATGACAGATTTGTAAAGATGATTTTATCCTACAGGGAAAAAGAAGCCGATTTATGGGCTGATGATTTTGAACAAGTTATGAGAAGCTTCGAATGGATAAACTAACCCTCCAATATCCGCCAGAAACAATCAAACCGTACACCACAGCTGCTATAACTAGGCTTATTCCTCATTACTGTATCGTTGAACGCGATATTTTTGAAAAGGAATTGAGACCAAATATTAATTGAATCCTTGAAAAATTCAAGTGATAGATTCCGGGATTTCCATTATCTTTGCAATCATAAAACAATGTGTAATCCTTAAACATTATTTCCTTATGAAACAACCCATTAAAGTAATAGGAGCCATTTTTCCGATGCCGGTTCTGCTTGTTGCCACCTACAACGAAGACGGCACAATCGATGTGATGAACGCCGCTTGGGGCACCATGCTCGACCATGACCGTATAGCCCTCAACCTGACCGAAACTCATCGTACTGTCGAAAATATCAAACATCGCAAGGGCTTTGTTGTCCAAATCGCTGATGCCGCTCACGTGGTGGAGGCCGATTGGTTCGGTGTAGTGTCGGGCAAGACGGAAAAAGACAAGTTCGCCAAGAGCGGTCTCACTGCGACCAAATCCTCGTTAGTTGATGCTCCCATCATCAACGAGTTACCCATTGCCTTGGAGTGCGAGTTCATTGAATACCAAAGTGACGACACAGGCCTTGGCGTCATCGGCAAGGTGCTGCAAACCTCTGTTGAGGCTGATAAGATGAAAGACGGCAAAGTGGACATCGAGAGTCTGAATGCCATCGCTTATGACCCCTACACTCACGGCTATTATCAAGTCGGCAAGCGTGTTGGGGAGGCTTTCAAGGACGGATTGAAACTGAAATAATTCAAACATGCCTTAGAAAATCCGCGATCCGGGTGATGGCTTGGATTGCGGTTTTTTTTGTACTTTTGCGCAAAACTAATTCAGTCTTCACAAAACATACCCCAAATGAAAAAGTTAGCATTACTCGCATTTGCAGTCACCTTGGTAATGGCAGGCTGCGGCAATAAGCAGGAAAAACAACAAACGAAAGAAAACCCCGACATGGAATACCGCACGCTGGGCAGCACCGGCCTGCGCGTTGGCGTCATCGGATTGGGTTGTGGCGGCTTCGATGAAATCGACTCCACAGCTTCCCGACAATTGGTTACCTATGCCCTTGACCATGGCATGAACTACATGGACATCTACGACGCCAACCCAAAAGTGCGCAGCAACATCGGCTACGGCCTCGGCAAGCGTCGCAATGAAGCCATTATCCAAGGTCACATCGGATGTTGGTGGAATGGTGACAGTTACGAGCGCACCCGTGACGTGGAGAAATGCAAGATTGGCTTTGAAGACCTGCTCACACGCCTCAACACCGACTACATCGACATCGGCATGATGCACATCATGGATAATATGGAGGAATGGCAACAGCTCCAGGGAAGTCCATATCTGCAATATGTGCAGGACTTGAAGAAACAAGGCAAAATCAAGCATATCGGTGTGAGCAGCCACAATGCGGAGGTGGCTCTTGCCATCGCCAAGAGCGGTCTGGTGGAGGTCATCATGTTCAGCCTCAATCCCGCTTTCGACCGTGTGCAGTCAGGCAAGAACCCTTGGGACAACAAGACTTTCGAGGAGATGCTGCCCGGCATCGACCCTGTGCGTGTGGAACTGTACGACTATTGTGCGCAGCACGAGATTGCCATCACGGTGATGAAGACCTTCGGCGGCGGCGACCGTCTGTTGGATGCGGAGCACTCGCCCCTGAAAACAGCCTTGACACGTGACCAATGTTTCGCTTATGTGCTGTCAAAGCCTTGCGTGAAGGTGGCACTTTGCAGCATCGACAGTGCCGACAAGGTGGACGAATACCTGCACTACCTGAAGGCTACTGATGCCGAGAAAGACTACAATAGCGTCCTTAACCGGCAGACCGCACAGACCGACAAAGGTAACTGCACCTACTGCAACCATTGTGCACCTTGCTCGGCGGGTATCCCCATCGCCAAGGTGAATGAGCTTTTGGATAAGGCTGAGACCGAAGGACTCACAGCCGAGCTGCAAGCGCAATACGACGCGCTGCCTCACCATGCTGGCGAGTGTACACACTGCGGTGCCTGCCTCTCGCGCTGCCCCTTTGGGGTTGATGTCCCAAGCCGTATGGATGCAGCCAAGTCCAAGTTCGGACATTAAGCAATGTTGTCTGACGGATTTCGTCCGTGAAAGGCAAATCATGCAAACGCATATTTTGCCGAATTGAACATACAAATTGCAGAAATAAAAATACTTGCCACTAAGTGAATGTAAATACTTTTGTTTCCATCAAATCAAGTAACAATCAATTAACAAAAATAAATCAAATGAAGAAAATTACAGTTTTGGTAGCCATGCTATCATTTTTTGCGTTCAGCACAAAGGCACAAATGTTCGACTTCACCAACAACCTTACTGACTTTACCATCGGCGTAAACATCGGTGTGGTGGGCTATGATTTCAACGGTGGCAACATCGACATGACCTACAATGGCTTTGGTAGTGGCGTAAGCATGTCGATCTTAGGTGTCTATTTAGACTTTATCTACCAATCGCCCGAACATAAGTGGGGTAACAAGATTACGCCTGACGTTTATTATGACCATACCGCGCTTACCATCAACACTGGTTATAAGATTCCCGTATTTTCTTGGCTGAATGTCATTCCGGTAATTGGCTACAGCAACGAGACGGAAGGTTGGACGGATTGCAGCACTATCAATATTGATTACGATAGCCAATCTGTTTACCACGACTACGATCGCGTGACCATTGCCAATCACTTCAATTACGGCGTTGGCCTCTCCGTAAAGCCCTTCGACTTTCTTGAGATTGGTGGCATGTGCACAGCCCATGCGGTATATGGCAACATTTCGTTAAATTTGTTCAATCTGAAGAATTAATCATATTACGACCATATTCCTTTAATTCTTAAATACTTATTGTTATGAAACGCATTTTATCCCTTTTGCTGATGATTTCAGCCGTTCTCGTGATAACGGGTTGTGAACCACATGATGAGACTGATGTCTTGAATGTCAAAATTAACGGGGAAACATATTCAATCCCGTTGCAGGACAACACTGTGGTTAACCTCATTACTTTGACCACTGAATTCGATGCCGAATTTGAGGTGGAGAACGCCTCTATGTTTCAGGAACTCCGCATTGCCGGCAAGTCGGCGACCGGCGGCTTTGTGAAAGTGCCGGTGGAGAAGATTGCAGCAGGTGTGCAATTGTCCGTCGAATACCGTAGTGGCGACAATGAAGGTACCATGCAGATTAACACGCTCAACGCCAACATCCCAGCTTTCGCCGTTTCTGGCAAAGCTACTGCCGAGGGCGATTTCTATCTTTCCTTTGTGCATATGCGGCTGATTATGAAGTATGACAACGACGGCAACATATTGTATTATCGCTGCAATCCTGATGAAATTGGTTCTACCAACAATACCGGTTGGTGGGATTTCAAGAAACACGAAATCAACGGGCAGACGTACTATAGCTACCACGCCAACGACCCCAAGTACAGCAGCATGGTGATTTCCGGTTTTGATCCCGGAATGAGAGTTATTATGGATGACCACTATAATGTCTTGAAAACCATCCAGTTGGTGGCTTCTGGACCGTATATTCACACTGACGACCCCATTGACGGGCACGATTTCTACATGTTTGACCTTAACCATTACATCGTTTCCAGTCTAGTTGACCGCACTTTTGGCGACACTCTGTTAGCATCTGCCTATTTACAGGAGGTGAAGGATGGTGAGGTTATTTTCGACTGGTGGAGTGTGGATCATCCCGAAATGAAGGATATGCTTGACGAGGCGTTTCTGGAAAGTGCGGGGAAGGACTATGTGCATCTCAATTCCATTCAGGTGCTTCCCGACGGCAACTGGCTCTGTTCGTTCCGCCAAATCAGTTCCATAATGAAGATTGAACGGGTGAACTCAACTGGTGCCATCCTTTGGTGCATTTCTGGTCATGACCTGCCAGGAGAAAAATGTTTCAGCGGACAGCATTACGTGCGGCTCCACGGGGATGTGCTGACCATGTTCGACAACGGCAACGGACACCCCGCCCAAATTTCCCGTCCTTTGAGACTGATCATCAACCCCGACAACGGAAATGTGATAGAAGGCGGCCCCATCGTGGACGGGGGTGATTATTTCGCCCATGCCTGTGGTTCCGTGATGCTAAAAGACAACCATTGCGTGGTAGGCTGGGGCTTCCCTGATGCCCCAAGCGCGAACGACCGGTTGGTCATCGAGTATGACGCTTCCGGAAACGAAATCTTCGGCATGCGCAACACTGGGACTGATTTGACGACAAACGCGCTCCGCTGTTCCTACCGTTGCGTCAAAATCAAGTAGCAGTTGTTTTGTAATTGCGATTGTCCGAAATCTTCTTTCTATACGCTGACAAGGAAACTGACTACCTGAAGTGCGGGACAAACGGCTGGCGGTGTCGCATGGGATATTCCAGCCGCTGATTGAACTGCTTGAAGACCGTTGCCACATTGTCGCAGTTGGCATTGACGGTTTCCTGCTTGGTATAGTGGCTCAGTTCATATCCATTGACGGCCAAGCGGCTCATTTGCTCAAACTCTGTCCCGAAGAAGTTATGTCGTTTTCAGAAGTTTGTGAGATTATCGTTCAAGGGTACGATTTGGTCTTTAAGACATTGATAATCAGCTAATAGGTTGTAAATTCCATCTTCGCTTAACACGCCTCGCTTGAGGTCTTTTGGGAACAGTCCCGCTTCATCTGCCTCGAAATCTGTACGCCAGTCAGGGCCGCAGTAGTAGGTTTGCAATTCGGCAATGTCGTGTTCGAGTGAGGAGAAGTCTTCAAGAGCTTGCTCCAATCGTTTGACGACCTCTGTGCATTTGTCGTAGAGGCTTTCGTTGTAAGTGATGCGCTCGATAGGTGTCATAGAAAATATTTTTTTATTTCGTAAGATAGTGTCATCGGTATTGCTCCAAAAAGTGTCAGCTTTTTTCAGGTTAAGACACATTCTTTTTCAGCAGCTATTGGCAGTTCGGCATCTTCGCTGATGGAGTATGAAACCGTTTTTGGGCGATGTATTTCGAGGAAGTTGTCGCTAAGCAGTGTCTCAACGTGCAGCATGGTGTCTTTTATCCTGGAAGGGGTGAGTTGGCACTCCCAGATGGTGATGATGTGCCATCCGTTCTCATATAAAATCTGATAATTCTGTTGGTCACGTTCTTGATTGCGGCGAATTTTGTTGACCCAAAACTCACGATTAGTCTGCGGAATCTTGCAGCAGTCAGAATTTTGTAAAGGGGCACGACCATGCATCTCAACTTTATGACCATGCCAAAAACACCCATTCACAAAAATCGCCGTCCGATACCTTCGCATGACGATGTCGGGCTTGCCAGGCACGCTCTTCACGTTGAGGCGATAGCGGTAGCCGTGCCGCCACAGCCATTGCCGCACTTTCACTTCGGGCTTGGTGTCCTTGCTGCGGATGCGAGACATGCAGTGGTGGCGTTGGGATGGAGTGAGGCGGTCGGTCATGTTGCTGTTAAATCTTTTTTTTCGGCTGCAAATATACTATTTTCTTTATTTTTGCTTTCAAAAATAACTTTATGAAACATCTGTTATACCTCATACCTCTTTTCTTCTGTTTGTCTCTTGTCGCACAACAGCCTGCAGACAGCATCTCCGAAAAAATCCTTTGTCAAGAGACCTGCCGTCAGTTTCTTTATGACACGGCAGCTTTCCCTTCGTGCCATGCGGCTACTATCGAGGCTTTGCCCAATGGTGACTTGGTGGCTGCTTTCTTTGGCGGTTCGTGGGAGGGGGCCAATGATGTATGCATCTGGCTCTGCCGCAAAGGTAAAGACGACCTCGCATGGTCGGAGCCGACTTTGGTGGCTAATGGCGATGTGGGCGACACGGTGCAGCATCCTTGCTGGAACCCTGTACTCTATCAGGTGCCTGACGGTGATTTGTTGCTTTTTTATAAGACGGGAATCTACATCAAAGATTGGGTAGGACATCTCATGCGTAGTAGCGACGGCGGCTACACTTGGAGCCAGCCGGAGACGTTGGGGCGTTGCCATGACGACCAAGGCGATTTCCCTTATCTCGGTGCCATCAAAAACAAACCTGTCGCCTACGGAGAACGTATCATCGCTCCATCGAGTGATGAGAGTGTGCGTTGGCAAATCCATTTTGAGCTGTCGGACGACGGTGGCACAAATTGGCACTATGTCAGCGTTCCTTCTGATGACACCATTGTCTCTATCCAACCCACCATTCTCATCAATGATGACGGCATGTTGCAGGCGCTTTGTCGAACCAAGAACGGCTATCTCTCCACCACTTTCAGCTGTGACGGCGGACTGACGTGGGAGCCCGAACTACTTACTGACATCCCTAACAACAACTCTGGCATCGACTGCGTGACACTATCAGACGGACGCTATGCCATGGTTTACAATCCCACAGGTAAAGAGTGCAGCAAAGAGTTTGGTCCCCGAACACCCTTGACCGTGGCATTATCGAACGACGGCTTGCATTGGACCGATGTGCTCAATCTCGAAGAAGGTCCTGGTGAGTTCTCCTATCCATCTGTCATCTGGAAAGACAAAGAGTTGCATATAGTTTATACTTGGAATCGCAAGAAGATTGGGTATGTTCGAGTGCAGTTGTTTTAGTCTCGCTCGATATACGTTTATCACTTCATCGCTTTCAGTGCTTCAGAAGCAGCATCAAGCAATGGCTGTGTTGACACTTCGCTGCCTACGGCGTGACGCATCCAGTGTTGCGGTGTTAGACGACCTGCGGGATAGATGCGTTCAATCTCGGCTGCTACTGACTTGCCTTTCAGCTGCTGCTCTAGCTGGAAGTGGATGATGTGGCCGTAGGGGTAGTTGGGCAGATAGAGTGGCGAGTCGATCATGTGGCTATAGATGGCCAAGATGGGCGAGTCTTGCTCCCCGAGGTATTGGGTGTAGTATTTGTTCCAAACCTCTTGCGCCGTGCGGATGACCTGCTCCTTCAGCTGCGCCACCGTGGCGCCAGGGTGCTCATATAGCCAGCGCCAGCAGTACATGTCAACAAGGGCTACACCCATAATCTCGTAGCAGCCCCAGAAAATGTCGAGGGTTTGTAGGGCTTCACGGGTGGGGTCGTCATTTTGGTAGCCCAGGAAGTCGAGGTCGCGAATCTGAAACGCGAAGGCGAGCGCTTCGGTGAAGGCGGTGTTGGGCACGCCTTTCATAATGTAGTGGTCAACATCGTGGAGGGTGATGGTTTGCTCAACGTTGTGGCCAAACTCATGAACGGCAATGTTATAGCCTTTGTAGTCCATGCCGTCCTTGCCAATGCGGGTGCGAAGACGGGCATTATCTGTGCGCATGTTCGACTCCCAAGCATGACCGGCACCGCGCGACGGGTCAACGGTGATATGTGAGCAGATGAAATCGTTTTTCTCTTGGCTGAAGCCCAGCTGATTAAGAATGGAAGGCATTCCTTTTGTGGCAAAAGCCTCACGGTTGGGATAGAGTCGGCGGGTTTGGGCCGAGAGGTCGTCTTCGTTCAGGGAGCTACGACTCTTGAACCCGTCGTACCAGATATCGAAAGGCTCTAATTTGCGACCCAAGCGTTGCTCGATGAGTTTGGCCACCTCACCCACCTGCGGCGAGCTGCAATAGGTGTCGAACAGTTGCTCGATTTCATCGAAGCTCACCTCCATATCTTCCTCAAAAGCGCGGGCAATGGCTGTGGGATAACGCGGATTAAAGCGGTCTAGCTGCTGCATGGCGTGGAAGTTGTCGAGGAAGTATTGGTAACGGGTGTCGTGCTCTGGCTTCACATTGACTTGCTTGCCGTCTTTGGTGACGGTGTTGGCGTAGGGGTTCCAGTCGTAATCAGGGTTGTTGATGACACATTCGGGAATGCTTTGGTCGATGATGCGGCGCATCACTTGGTAGATCATACGCTGCTTGGCCAGACCCTGTTCGCCTTCGTTGTAGTGGGTCTTCAACTCATCACGCAGTCCCCAGTGTGTGATTAGCGACATATCTGGAAAGATATGCTCGCCTTGGTCGTCCAGTAGGTGGCCCATCTGGATGTTGTAATTTGAGATGTAGTTGTCAGCGGCTGAAAGCTGTGCCGACAATGCCTGTTGGCATTCAGCGGGTACGCGGGCGGTGAAGACGTCGCCCAAACGGGCGTAGGCCCACTGCTGCCGGCTCCAGTCTGTGCCTAAGGTGTTCTTCTCTTCCAGCGTGTAGAAGGGGAAGTTCAGCACCACGATGAAGGCGATTTTCTGTTCGAACATGTCATCGATGAAATGTGCCGAAGGGCTGTAGGCACCGAACAATTCATCGAGTTGCGTCGGTTCAGGACCATCAACATGGATAGGCAGGTTCAGGTCAACGTTCATCTTGTTGAAGCAGCCCCAAAGACTTTCGAAGTTCTGTTCCAGTTGTGCAGCCATGCGAGCCCGTTCGTCGGGGTCGGCCACAAAGTTCTCCATGCAGAAATCCTCGAACTCAGCGGGCGTTCCGTCAGCCTCCGTCCAGAAAGCCGCTGCTTGTTCCACGCCTCGCGCGATGCGATCCTCTATGCCTTCCATGCCAGCATATTTCTCGCACAGGGCTTTTACCGTTTTCTTAACACAAGTCTGGTCAATGTTTTTCATTGTTGCATCATTGTTTTTCTTATTGCAGGCAGACAGACAAACTATTGTTGCTGCCAATAATACGATCATTAGTTTTTTCATTTTATGGTTTTATTTTGCAAATTCAGAAATTTCTTGTTCCATATACCTCTTTGATGTCGAGATCTTTCAGTGGTGTATCACTGTCATATTTCGAGTATCTGACCTCATTATGGCCATCGTTGACATAAGCAAGGATGCCTTTGTTGCTTTTCAGTGCCCACCAGCTGCCCCCTCCAGTATAAGGTATGCCGCTATAACCATAATCGTCATTATAGTGTTGGATGTAATACACCAAGTCGCCCATCACCGCATTGATGGGTAATACGATTTTCAAGGTACGGTTGATGTAGTCATCGGCAGCACAAACGCTGTCGCGTTTATATTCAATATGGATTTCATCCGATTGCGGAATCTCGTCAAGCCTAAAATAAGGCTTGTGGTTAGTCGGATTTTGACTGAATTCATTACAGAGCACCTGTCTTCCCTCAAGGTTTTGACTTTTCCATTCCCAAGCATCGTCTTTTTGTTTCCAATGTTTTTTTTCGGGGAGCTCCTTGAACCTTCGATATTGCAACTCTGTAAGGAAGAAATACTCATAATAATCCGTGTTTCTGTCGAGATAACCGAAAGCGATGCTATATATTTTCCCAATGTTATTAGCTTTGCTTAAAGTATTCTCAAAATGTCCCAACAATACATAAATGCCCTCGTAAAGCACTTTGTCACAATGGAAGTCGCGGGTTTCGAATTGGATGGTCTTGACACCTTTCTCTTGCACCAACAGCTCCTGCATTTTGTCTTCAGCCTCGTCAACGTCGCGGTCGTAGCCATATTCGACAGCGGTGCAGAGCAGGCGGCAGAAACGCTCGGCATCATGATGCCTCCCCGAGATGGTGCGGACAAGGTATTTCTGATTCGTTATAAACATTTGGCACTCGTCCTCAGGGTTGAAGGCGTTATGGAGGTAGGCCACAGGCTTCCCGTCCAATTTGATGATGGCCATCGGCTCGTAAGGCTGGCAGGCAAAGGTGTATGTTTTTCCTTTGTATATCAATGTCGGCACGCCATCGGCAACGAAGAGCTTGCGGACGGAGTCTTGCCAGATGGTGAGTGTTGCAGGGCCGTTTTGCATGGGGGCGGTGGTTTGCCTATGATTTAAAAAGGGTGGCTTCACCAAATGTAAAGGTATTACTTTGTATCTCACTCGTTGTTTGTACTCACGGTATCCCTCAAGTCCTTGTTCCAGGACTGCTTCTTCGTTGCGTATGCGCTTGGCTATGAGAGGGATATACAGCAGCATGATTCCGAAGGAGATGGGCGAAGCCAATACCAAAGGCATCATCAAAAAGAGGATGGTGGTAGCCATATACATCGGGTGGCGGACCACGCCATAGAGCCCCGTATCAATGACCTTTTGATGCTCTTGCACCTCAATGGTTCGTGAAAGATAGGTGTTTTCGCGTAGCACCTCCGCATACAAGGCGTAGCAAACCAAGAAGAGCACTGCTGCTACCCACACAGCCCAATCGGGCAACACGCACCATTGGAAGCGCCAGTTGAGTCCCGCAACGACAAAAGCAGCAATAAACAACAAGCCGCTCAGCGCCACGACGGTCTTTTGTTCCTTCTCTTGTTCCTTAGCGTTCAGGCGTTTTCGGAGCAGTTCCGGATTCTTCACCATCATCACAAGACCAGCTATAAACATAGGCACAAACAGGATGCCCATCAGCAGCCAGCCCTGCCAATAGTGGAATGAACCTGCGGGCAGGAAGATAAGCAAACCTAGGATAACGACGCCAAGGAGGAATTTGGTTAGGGATTGGAGGAAGAGGTTCATAATGCTTATTCGTTCTTATTCAATATGATTAATGCAGCGATGACGCCCGGCACCCAACCGCAAAGGGTAAGCAGGAACACAATGATCACCGACCCGCACCCGCGGTCGATAACGGCCAGCGGCGGGAAAAAGATGGCAAGGATGACGCGTAGGATGGACATGGTTATTTGATATAACTATTGAACAATTCTACTCCCGTCTTAAATATCGGCATTCCATCAATATAGTCTGCCGATGATTTTGCATCGGAAATGATTTCTGGCAAGTTAATTCTTGTCGAAAGCTGAATCTCTTCATCAAACACATAACAGAAATAGTTTCCTTGAGGATTGGGGTACAGTGCTTTTCGCATACGCTCCTCATCCATTGTGGCATGGTGATGAACATGAAAAACACGGTATCCATTAATTTCTGCGTTGTGTTCATACAAAATTACGAATTTTACATCTAATCCGGCAAGATACGTGGGTGGTAAAGCACCGTCTCGGATCACACTTCCACGTTTCTTCAAACGCACATTATAAAGATTGGTACCTTTGTCGTTCTTGCCCATAATCCAGTCAAATTGTTCCTTTGAGTGGTAGCAGCCAATAAGGAAATGCTGGTCGGGATAGCGTTGGATATGGTGTGTGGTGAGCAACGATGCAGGCGTAACCGTTTTTGCAGGTTGTACAACGGTTGGTAGTACTTCTCTCGGGTCTTGTCCCAAAAGACATTTTTCGTAATAAAAACCAGGCTCAATCAAAGCCAATACCAAGTCATTTTCATCATTGTGATTTGAATCCTTGTCGAGCGCAAGCGAATAGTAGGGTTGCGGGCCTCCCATACGATATGGCGTGAAGACCTTCCCCAAGAACTGTTGAAAGTTCTCTTTCAAAAACTCTTCAACATCTACGCCTTCGCGTGGGGTCATGGCATAGAAATCATACTGCTCTTGGAGAACTTTTTTGATGTTTTCCCGAAATATTTTTCTGATTTCTTGTGTGTGTTCCCCAGCTCCCTGCACGTAGCACGCAAGTACAAAAAGGAAGTTGATATTATATGTTTGCAGGATTAGCGTATCACGGTCAAAGAGCCGGTTCTCAAAATGGTACGAAATCTTGTGGTTCTTACCATCATTCATCTTTTCCAGTTGCAAATTGGCATCGCTGTAGTTGTTCAGTTGCTGTGCTTGCAGGTGTCCGCGAATAAAAAAGTTCGGAGTGATGTTGTAGCCTTCGGTTGTATTGTCTCGGTATTGGAGGTTTGTCTGCTCAAACGCTTCCGGATTTTGGTTGAAGAAATCAATATTGTATTGGATGACGTTCTTGGCGTATGTGAATTGCTTGTAGATGGAGTTCGGACCGATGTCGTTGTCATCTTTGTAGTATTTGCTGTCGCCAATGAAATAAATCTGCTTTTTGTCCTCTATCAGTGAGTTGTCGCGATAGATATGGTCGATAATCTTGCCGTCTTTCTGTGATTTGAGTCCGCCTTGCAGACTGTTGTCGCCGATGAGCGAGTCAATCATATCTTCAAAGACGAGGTTGAACTCCCGAACGAGCATTGCTTGCTCGTCATCGTTCTCTTTGCTTTGCACGTATTGTGACTGTTCGAAGAACGTAAACAGCAGATTCCACAATTGCACCATCTCATCCGTGAAGTACTTGCGTCGGTTCTGTCGGAGGATACGCATACCTTTGCCGCTTTCTATCATGGATTGGATGGTTTCGGGTTTGAGCAGGTCATATCCGAAAGCGGGAGGTACATTGAACTTGAATTCTTGTGCCAGATAGTTCAGTACCGAGTAAAACAGCACTATCAGTTCTTCGTCAAAATTGATGTCTTTCTGTTTGGTGTGCGGATTGAGATATACAGGAACTCTGTTTTGTATCAATGCTTGGGTCTTTGAGATGGTTTTCTGCCAGTGTATCTTGTTTTGTCCAGAGTGTTTGAGACGGGTGATATAGGTAAACAGGCTCTTGTGTTCCTTGTCGAATTTCAAGAGTGAAAGGACAATGTCTATCATCGTTTCATTACTCGGACCTTGGTGGGAAACCACGTTCTGCATGATTTCCGCTTCGTCACTTACCTTGTCCTTGCGTTGAAAATAGAGTTTGATGGCACGATATATCCACACGGAAAGACTGAAAACGTTGGCCTTGTGCTCCTGTTTGAGATTGTCAAAATCGATTATCTTTTCCGGTTCATATTCGCCGAAGGCTTTCCCGTCAATGATAAACACTTTCGGCAGAATAAACACCGTATCAGGGATTTTGCGCGAAAGGAAATAACCGACATAGGGTATCTTGGCTTTTCCATTGTGCATTTCCGTGAAATAGTGCGGGTCAAGTATTGCACTCAACCTGTCCTTGTCATAGCCGTATTGCTCTATCAGTATTTTCATTTAGGGGCGACACCTAAGTATTCCATGAATTGTTGCAGGGTCTGCGTTGCGTCTTGTCCGTACAAGTCTTTGAAGATGAATTCCCCAAATTCCTCTTTGCCGTCAATGGTTGTTTTCTTATAGAAGAAGTATTTGTTGTTCTCCGTTTCGTCACGGAGCACTTCATACCAGAGATAGAACATCACCTTGCTCTTGAATTCCTTTTCATCAATAGAACATTTGATGAAGAAGTTTCCTAATTGTTTGTCTTCGCTTTGGGTTAGGTCAAAGATTTTCTTGTTGGCTTTCTCTATAAAGTCAACCCACAAATAGGTCTTTTCTCCGATTGTTATTTTGAATGTGCCGGACTTGATAGTCGTACCATAATTGATGGGAACATATTCCCATTCCCAGCGGCGTTTAAAAGCGCTGTCCATCGGGAACAGACTTTGGTCGGAGGTATTCATGGTGGCGAGAATGTTCAGGTTAGCGGGCAAGCAGAGTTTTCCGTCTTTAATGCCTTCGGAATCCTCTCCCAATGTGTCTATGAGATAGTTGGCCAAGTCTTTGTCTGCCTTGATTTTGTATTCAGAAACGCCGCCTTTTCTGTCCAACAGTTGGAATAGGTCACCAAAGATTTGTGCGCAGTTACCGCGGTTGATTTCTTCAATGACGAGATAGGTTTGCTCTGTTGAATGAGTGTAAGCGTAAATGTATGCGTCTGTAAAGGTTTGCGGAACAAATTCATATACTATCTCTTCATCTTTGCCGGTTAAAGTCTTTTCCTCTTTGGATGTCGGTTTCATGGTAGGCTTATAACACCCCACGAAAGAGGCATAATCTGTATCCGGATGGAAAGTGGTACGGAAAACATTGGGCAAATCTCTTTCTTCGCCATTGTCTAATAGTTCTCCAGTTTGTATCTTTACTTCCTGGCTTTTGCCTGTGCCGGGGGCACCGTAGAAAATTTGCTGGAGAGACCCCGAGTTTTCTACAGTTGTATTTTCGTGACCCATATCTATTTTTGAATTAAGATATGGTCTTGAATCAAAAATGTTGATAAAACTCTCAAAGGTTTCTTTTTCTGGTGCATCTGGTGTACCAATATAAATAAATGATGCTTGATTAATGTCCGCTTTGTAATTCTCACGAGAACATTTGAGAAACTTCCTGCCATTTAATTTTTCATTGGCATATTCGTATATACTCCGTAAGTCTCTTCTGGAGCCTTCGAGATCAAGATTTGTCTCAATAGAAATAATGTATTCTTTAGGATTAAAATTGTTTAATCCTCTTGCCATTTCATCTTCTTTAGTGAATATTGAAAAAAGATAAAAACGCAAATTGTGTTTTTTTGCGAATAAAAATGGTTTCTTATATTCATCAAGAAAGACTCTTAGTTGCGGTTTTGGACGCTCTGTTCCAGTAATGCTAATATTTGTGTATGATATTAATATTAGCTCATCGTCATCTATTTTATATAAATCGCTCCAGTCTTCTCTGAAGTTAACATTTTCATCTATTGTTGAAAACTCAACTTTAATCCAATTAGGAAAGCAATTACTAATGAAATTTTTAATTCTCGTTATTGAATCCATAATATTTCAAGATTAATAGTTCGTAATTATTATATGAACAGCTTCTGCTTGGAAACGGTTCCTGATATTTACTGAATAGTTTTTGGGATATTCTGCAATGATATTGCCTCCATAAAGCTCTCTAGTTAAAGGTGTTGCCCCGATAACCATTAATGCCCTACAATTTAAGTTGAAGAAATCATTAGCCAATTGGCGGTGACTTTCCTCATTGAATCCGTCTTCTTGGTATTCTTCGTTCCCATAATCTGAGAATATGCAATCATACGGAGGATCTAAGAAAACAAAATCATCGGGTTCGGTAAGTGCAAAAATCTCTCTGTAATCGGAATTGTGTATTTCGGTATTAAGTAAGAGATTGTGATGTTGTTCAGTTATAAGAGAGGTATTAAAATTTTTGTATCTTCCATAAGGCACATTATACTCACCTTTTGCATTATACCTAATCATTCCAGAATAGGCAGTTTTGTTTATGAAATAGTATAAGGCAGCAGCACTATATGTTGGTTCTATAAGGCCATTATACATATCTCTTAAATTATAGTATAGTTCTTCGTTCCTGTCTATAACTCTTTCGTTCGGGTGCCGTCTCTTAAGAGTATCAAAATTCAATCTATTAGCATTATAAATTTTTTCCAACCGAGCCAACTCGTTGCTTAATTCAGCATAATTCTGTTGCACTACTGAATAAAATCCCATCAAATTTGTATTAATATCATTAATTATAGCTCTTTCTGGCTCTAAATGAAAGTACATTGCACCACCTCCAAAGAACGGTTCTATATACTTCCCTGTGTAAAAGGGGATATGCGGAGCCAACAATGGAATTTCTTTTGATTTTCCGCCTCTATATTTAATGATCGGCTTCATCTATTCATTATAAAATTGTTAATCAAATGCCTTTAAATATTCTATCTCTATGATAAGCCAGATAATCACGATCAGGACGATGCTCTATAGGCATAATCAGTCTTTGTCCGACAATAGTTCCAAAATGCTTGTCATAGTAGTCTTGTGTTTCATATTCTCGCAAAGCTGACGACAAGCAAATCGTGTAATCATCTGGTGAAATGGTTATCAATCCTCTGTCAAACGCTTTATCATATAAAGCAGAAAGACAAATTCCATTTTCTGGATTGAGTTTCTGTTTGGGTGTGCTGTCCGCCCAGGGGATGATATGACTTGCGACCAGCAAATCCGGTATGTTTATTCCTGTTATTGCACAACGTTCTTCGTAATTGTAAAGAATCATCGAACGAAATGCCGTTTGGTTTACACGTTGCTTGATGATTGTCTCTCTTTCTTTCCCTTCCATCTCTCTCTGTGTAAGATGCAGCGTTTCTTCAATTGGCTTATTTAACAAGTGCGCTTTTATGCGTTGAGCTTCCAAAAACAGCTTTTCTTTGTCTCCTGCAAACTCATCCCAGATGGGTTTGCAAACAGACATACCAGCAGGCATTCCTGTGCGACCTGATTCTGTAATATATGGGTCACATGCTGCAAAATTGACCAGACGCAGTGCCGCAGAATTGTCAGACCGACCGATAAGACGTGCCAACTCCTTTACTTCCGGGGTGGTACGGTTAAGCCGTCCAAACGGAAGTTGGAAATATACGCTCAGAGTCAGTATCAACTCTTCCCGTGTCCATCTATTTTGTTGCTTGTTCATAACAAGTATATGAATGTATATTTTTTCTTTGGCATAATCGTTTAGACGCTATAAATTGTCATAAAAAACAAGATTCCCCTTTTGACATATAGTTTTCATGTCTGTTTCTGAACATGAAACTTCCAAATTATATTCTAGATCATTAGCGTTAGTAAAAGGCAATTCTGTTATTTCAACACCATTGTTCCAATAATTCTTTTTTTTCTCAATACTTATCGTTCGAGACAAGTCATTTGGAATAAATACCAAACCTAGAGAGTCATAAATCGTAGAATTCGAATCTTGTTTACTAATAGCTATACAATTAGTAAGTTTTTTCATTGGGATGATGGTTTCTCCGACATAATTATCATGATGTTTTTCCTTTATTAATTCTTTTATGATAAAACTCCATAGTTTGTTTATATCGACATTTGTATTTACATTTAGGTTTATCATTCCGTCCTTTTCATATTGTAATTGTTTAATGCTCAAAAAAGAAGGGATAGATATGCCTTTAGTATTTAATGTGTTCTTGATAATGTTTTTTGAATTTTCGAATGCGTCCTTGTATTGTTTGTCATTTGAAAGAATGACTCCAAATTCTAAATAATCAGATGGTTTTGGAAACATACATGATACCATAACCAAGGTATCTTCTCTTGAAATACTAGTAGACAAACAAATGTCTTTCGTCGGCTCTATTAACTTTTCATGTAAAACATGGTCGTCAAAATCAATATCTAACTGTTCTTTGATTTTCTTCAGGTCTTCTTCAACTTTATTGGAAACCACAGACTTGTTTTCTTCATATGTTTTTCCATCTAAAACCCATTCTTTTGCAAAAGACATATCTTCTCCAGCAGGGGGAAGAATACCACGAACACATTTGTAAAATTCATTTCTTTTTCTCACTTCGACAAATTCAAATTCTACATAGTGAGAAGACCGAAGAATAATAAAAGGAGAACTAGATAAATACTCAAGGCTTTGGTTGAGTAATAGATTTTTATTCTCAACATAATCTACTAAGATATTTGTATCCAGATAGATGTGTATTTTATATCGATCATCTACGAAAGCCGTCATAATTCTTCTATTTGAGTTTTTCCGAAAGGTATTTCATAACAAACGCTTGATCTATAGTTTGTCCTTTGTTCAATTCTTCTGCTGCACGTTGCAATAATAAGTAACAACTTTGAATGATAAAACGAGGAGAGCCTTGGAGTTTTTGTTCTTTTGTATTCAACAAAGAAACTATTGCTGATTCTTCAAATGGATACAAAGACAACGGAGTATTTGCTTCAACTCTCGCAATTGCAAGATAATGCTGAATCATTGCGATACATGATTGTTTGTCCAGTGGTTTCAGGTCAATGATTCTGTCTCCCATACGACTTGCCAAAGGTGGTGACATTTTTTCAATCTTTCGATGGGCATCAAGATTCATAGCAAATACAGCACACCAATTTTTCTCTTTATCAATAAGAGAACGTAAATTCCGTAAATAGTTATCCAAATCGGCATCTTTCAATCTCCCAATGGCAATCTCTTCAAACTCGTCAGCTAAAATAATAAAGTCGGTCGCACCCAAATACTGTTTCGTAATATCTACTATGGCTTTCAATAGATAGACCTCTCTCTTATCGATGTTCTTTATGTTTCCTGTGATTAGTTGATCCCAAGTTTTTGTGACGCTTGTATTGTCAGTTACAATATCATAAAAGTACTCGGCAATGGATGAAATTTCATATCTCTCAGCAAAGCACTTAACCAAATAGTTTTTGAATATCTGGATCGCTACTTTTTGTTCAGGTGAATGTAATCCATTTAACATTCTGTCTAATAAATATTTGTAACTGATACTAACTTGATCCCATGTCAAGGGAATATCTGTTGTGCTTTCTGCTTCATCTATTGGAAACAAAGTTGGCGTATTTGTTGTTTTGAGATTATTTATGCTTTCGAGAAAAATGTCTTTTCTTAGCCGATTGTCATTTTCCTTATCTTCTTGTTCCAAGTATTGCCTAAAGATATCCCACAAATAACGTCGAAAATTCTCTATTCCAATTTGCGACAAAATATTTCCTATTAATTCGGACAGTTTAACACCGGGATTATCAATATAAACAACATATGGCTTAAACTTTTCATTACTGAGTTGACCAAAAAGATACTTTATGAACATTAGTGTTTGGGTTTTTCCCATGCCGTAGTCGCCTCTTATTATTAAACTTAGGTACTTGTTTTCTGATCCCTGGCCACTATTCGATAAAGCATCCTGCATATAACGAATAATTTTTTCAGTGATTTCGTTAGAAGTAGGTACCAATTCCCCCACAACAGCATCTGTATCAGAGATATTAGCAATCCCTGATTTAGGAAATGGATTTAGGGTCAATGAAAACTTTTTTCTCAGACTCCCTTCAACATCCTCCACTGTTTTTATCTTATCTAAAATACTATCCATAACTATAATTTTATGATATGTGACATATAAACATTTTCCATATAAGGAAGTAAAACTTTTGTGTTCCCATCCACTAACATCTCAGAAGTTCTTTGTAATCTAAACTCATTACTTCTTTGATTTGTCTCAAGTACCAATTTTTCTTTGATGCTATCAATTGAGTATTTGTATTTAACGACAAGGTCTCTTTCAAGCTCTGGAATATATATATTATTTGAGCCTAAAACATTCGATACATAATCAAGAATGGAAAAACTCTTTGGAACAGGAGTAGATAAATTAAGTAAATATGCGTTTTTAAGTTCTTCATTTTGTGAAGATATTTCTAATGAAGATAAAGAACATTTATTCAGAACCTGTAATGTTGTTCCCCATTTTGTGTAAACATCCCAAAACCGCATCATATCTTGGTGCTTGTTTTCAATATAATAAACGGAGTTCTTTTCAGCACAAACAAAACGATTATAAAAGCGACAACCATCCATATAGGCATAGACTATCATAGAGTTTTCTTTATTCGAAAAGCCTCCAAAGAGGTTGTGAAATTCTTGAAACCTGAAGTAATTTGAGTATATATCAACAAAAACGCTCTTGTCATACAAGGTCAAAGGCTCATTTATTCCAGATTCAAACAAGACACCCTTTGTAGGATTGTTGTTTACATCAATTAAATCAAAGTTTTTTAGAGCATTAACGAATTCCAAAAGATATCTTCCATTCCATTCTTTTCCATTCTCGGTTTGTACATTCTCCGTTTTACATATTGTCAAAAGCTGTGGAATGCTGCTAATACCATCATATTTGTACAATAACGAATAAACATCTTTCAAGTTCCTTAAAAAGTACACATATGAGTAACTCCAACCTTTCCCTTCTCTTTCTGCGTTGGGTACTATTGGAATCTTTTCCATCTCATCTATGTCAAAAGGCAATCTCATATCAGTTTAATTCAAGAATGTTTTCAGACAATTCTATATTGTGTCTATTTGATAATGATTTCCATTTCGTACCACGTGTACGGATTTTATAGATGGCATATTCATTAAAACCTGCTGAAACGGCAATTTCTCCTAATAATTGTGTTGTTGGAATATAAACACCGTATGGTGCCGAATCTCCAAGAATTAGGTATGATTTAGAATCTGATTTCAACACCCGTCTCATTTCAAGTAAAACGTTATACATGTCACTGAAATAATGCATCATCAGGATGTGAAAACTCTTTTTCCCTGATCTATTTTGAGCATTGATTTTTATCTTATCAAACATATCCAACAATTGAGGGATAAGTTTTTCATTATTTGTCGCGAAAGGTGTTTTAATGTATTTATTGATGTCGAAATCTGTTTCTTTATAATGAGTGGTGGCACCAGTAACCAAGTTTATTCGAACTTTTGAAGTGATATCATTCCATGTGTTTGTTATACCCCAAAAGTGTGTGGGTACTTTTGAAACTTCACCATAATCTAAGTTGTTCAGATACGGAGGTGACGTGATACATATAGAACAAGAATCAGTTTCTATTAAAGCGTTCTTTTCCCTTGAGTCATGTAAAAAAACTTGAGATGAAACATAGTCGGTGGATTGACTCTTGATATCGTCAACCATTTTATTGCATGTTGAAACAAATTTTTCGAATGGTTGACCATTGTTCATCAGCTTCCTGGTTCTTGAAATATACGGGACCGCTATGGGATGAATGGCTGTTCTATGCAAAACATTACTTAATGCCAATTTAAAGAACAATTTATATGACTCGTCTTTCAGTGATAATATGTAATTGCGAATAATACAGAGAATTGCCAGATTGTTTCTGTCATATAATTCAATAAGAAGAGGATTCTCATCTGATAGATTATAGGTTTCGTATTCATCGGAAATTGCTTGCTTGATTAACGAAATGTGATTGTCAATCTTATTCCTATCAACTGTCCAATTCAATTTTGCACGACAAATGTCATACATAAATTCTTGCCCTTCATTTCCAACAGAATGAAAACCATTTTTTTGAGAAGAGACTAAAGTGGTGCCACACCCAGCAAAAGGTTCGTAAACAACGCTTTCTTTTGGTAAATCCGACAACAAATAATCAACAAACTTATACGAAAAACCTGCAGTAAATCTATACCAATTATGTATAGGACTTTTCATATTGTCTTTCACACAACCTATATTTTCAAATTGCAAATCCATTTTTAGGGTTCATTTTTTATTATGACATTGTACTAAGTACTAAAATAATATTATATAGATTGTCATGCATCAATGAATTCCTCTCCAAATTCCTCCTCAACGTCCCATAGTCCTCATCCAAATCCCAATACGCCTGCCGCAACCCACACGTCATACCACCTCCTCCGCAGAAGAAGTCTATCGCCGTAAATCCTTTATTGTCAAACCGTTTCATACAGGCACAATCAACCTTAAAATAATCTGCAAATTTATTCATTTTTGCCTGATTTTCAAAAAAATCGGCTGGAAAACACTTTATTCCCTGCAATAATGCAGATACCCCCCTAACTCCAAAGCTTGTTATGACGAATCGAGGCGGAAACGTACAACGCCGGACGGAAGAATGTCAAAATGAAATCGTAAAGGACTATGTCAAAATTCAGGTCTTTCTGACCTATGTCCACAAGAGACTTCTTCGTGGTGATGAACCAGACTGCAATTCTCACAAGTGACAGCAATAGGCAGAAAATGCATATAAGCAGGTTGAAACCTGTGTAATACATAAACCATATAGCCATCAGGACGAAGAGGAACGTGGTCGTAACAAACAGACCCTTGACAAACTTCGGAAGCGGCTTGATGAATTTGTAGTTTGAATAGCGTGACGACACGGTCGCAAACCATGCTCCGAAGGAATACTGCCTGTTGTCCTGTATCTGGGCGTAGTCGTTGATCATTGTGCCGGTCTGCACCTTGTTTGCCAGTCTGCTCAATATTGCACTTCCATCATTGGAGACGGTAAAAAACGATGGCAGGTCTTTCTGACTGAGGAAATCTTTTTTGTTGAACATGAAATTTTTGGTGTCAACGTGGTAGTTTCCAGCAGCTTTCAAATATGAGAACAGATTGATGTTGTAAAGTGCCATCTCATAACGCATGAACTTGTTGGCGAATGAACCCCTTTTTTCGTAATTGGAGATGCCTGCCACATTCGTATGCGATTCCGAATATTTTGAAACCATCGACCTGATCCAGTGAATGGAACTCGGTCGGCAATTGCTGTCGGTCAGGAGTATGATGTCGTTGCGGGCAGATTTGACGCCCAACGCCAAAGGATAAACTTTGGAACAGTTGAAATTGTCGCTCTGGTTTATTCTTACAACGGTGAGTTTGGAGTTCTGCTTCGACCATGTGTCGATTTTTTCGGCGTATGTGGCGTTTGTGGAAAAATTGACTATAACTATTTCATAATCGGGGTATTCCTGGTTGAGAAGTACAGGAATGTCACTTTTTAGCGTGGAGTAGTCGTCACGCAAACATAATACGACTGAAACCGGTGGAAGCTCATAAGATGCGTCAGCGGAGTAAGTTGTTTTGCATCGAGCGAATTTTTTTCTGAGAAATATAAGATGGAAAATCTGATAGGCGAATGCTATGATGAAAATTATGAGTGCATATAAAACAACAGGGTCCTCTATTATGAATTTCAGATTAAACATTCGCGTAATGATTTATTTTGATATCAAATCACAAAATTATTATAATGTTCATAAAATAAAGAGTATTTTTGTGGGGAATTTTAAACTACAATATTAACATACTTGAAATAATGTTTAAGTTTGATTTAAAGTGCATTTCCAAAGATTCGCAGGCAAGAGCCGGAATACTGCATACCGATCACGGTGACATCATGACACCGATATTCATGCCGGTAGGTACCGTGGGAAGTGTGAAGGCTGTTCACATAAGAGATGTGCGTGACGATGTCAAGGCACAGATTATTCTTGGCAATACATACCACCTTTATCTTCGGCCCGGAACAGGTATCCTCGAACAGGCAGGAGGACTGCATAAGTTCAACGGATGGGACAGACCGATACTAACCGACAGCGGCGGCTACCAGGTGTATTCGCTTGCCAAGATAAGGAAAATAACTGATGAAGGTGTCAAATTCCAGTCACATATCGACGGCTCATATCATTTCTTTACCCCCGAGGGGGTGATGGATATAGAGCGCTCGATAGGCGCCGACATTATGATGGCATTTGATGAATGCACTCCGTATCCGTGTGATTATCAGTATGCTGCAAAGTCTTTGAAATTGACCCATTCATGGCTGTCACGCTGTATGAAACATTATCATGAAACCGAACCCAAATATGGCTATCATCAGGAGTTGTTCCCTATAGTTCAAGGAAGCGTTTATAAGGATTTGAGAAGAGAGTCGGCAGAATATGTCTCGCAGTTTGGAGCCGAAGGCAATGCGATAGGCGGACTTGCCGTGGGAGAACCTGTGGAGGTTATGTACGACATGATAGATTTCGTCAACGGCATACTGCCTAAGGACAAACCGCGGTATCTGATGGGCGTGGGTACGCCTGCCAACATTCTTGAAAGCATTGCCTTGGGTGTTGACATGTTCGACTGTGTGATGCCTACCCGCAATGGCCGCAACGGTATGTTGTTCACCAATTCGGGCATCATGAACATCAAAAATAAGAAATGGGAGGACGACTTTTCACCTGTAGATGAACTTTGTCCTTCGTATGTCAGCAATAATTATTCAAAGGCATACGTTCATCATTTGTTCTCCGTCCATGAAATTCTCGGCTCGATGATAGCAAGTCAGCATAATATCGCATTCTATCTGCAACTTGTGTCGGAGGCGCGTGAACACATCCTCGCCGGAGACTATGTCGCATGGAAGAACAATAAGATTTCTGTTGTGATGCAAAGGATGTAATGTGTCTTAAATGAAGAAACTTGATGTATATATAATTAGAAAGTACTATACGACTTTTCTGCTTTCAATTTCCTTGTTGATACTTGTGGTGATTGTCTTCGACATTTCCGAACAAATAGACAACTTCTATTCAGGTCACGTGACTTTAAAGCAGATTATTTTCGACTACTATCTTAATTTCATACCTTATTTCCTCAATCTTTTTCTGTACCTGTTCGTCTTTATCTCGGTGATATTTTTCACCTCAAAATTGGCGCAGAATTCTGAAATAATAGCGATTTTGAGTTCGGGTGTGAGTTACGGGCGATTTCTGGTCCCATACATATCAAGTGCTGTGATTCTGATGCTTGCAGCAATGTGGCTGTCTAATTTTGTCATCCCCAAGACCAATATAAAACTCAATGAATTTGACAAGACATATATACATAATTCCTCCAGACATACTTTCGGAAGGAACATCCATGTGCAGATTGCGCCCGGTTCATACGCATACGTGAGGACATTCGATTCGAAGAAGTGTTTGGGTGCGGATTTCACCCTTGAGGATATCAGTATATCTGATGGCATGTCGTACAAACTTTCGGCAAAAGAAATAAAATATGATTATGATAACGAGGTTTGGCATCTCACAGATTTTGTGTCACGTAAAGTGTTGGATGACAGAGAGATATTGACTACTGGGGCTTCAATGGATACCATATTGAATTTGAAACCCAGTGATTTTGTATTCGCATCTTATGATATCAAAACCATGAATTTCTTCGAACTGCGTGACTTCATAGCGGAAGAGAAGATGAAAGGAGTGCGGACGACTGTCGATTTGGAAGTCGAGCAGCATCAGCGTATTGCTAATTCTTTCTCAACTGTGCTGCTGACGCTTCTTGGAGTCGGACTTTCAAGCAGAAAGAAACGTTCCGGGATGGGTTTGAACTTAGGCATCGGAATAACGCTGACCTTCGCTTATATCCTTTTGATGCAGGTTACAAAAGTCTTTGCCACCAACAGCGGACTTGCTCCCTGGCTTGCCGCATGGATACCGAATTTCCTCTATGCCTTCATTACAGCGTTTGTATTGTGGAGGGCTGCAAGATGAATAAGTTTACATGATTTTTCCGGTGAATGTACGATAATCCTGTGTGATATCCTGCAAGTCCGGCAATTGGTCGAATAATCCATATACCGCTGAACCGCTTCCCGACATTGAAGCATATACTGCTCCCTTTTCATAAAGCATGTCCTTGATTAAACCTATTTCAGGATATTTTTTTATGATTGGCTCTTCGAAATCATTGACAATCAGGTTTTTCCATTCGCTGATGTCATGTTTGAGCAGTGATTTCAATTGTGGTACATTAGCATTTGGCTTGATTATAGAATAGGCTTCCGCTGTGGAAATATGGATGTCTGGTTTGATGATTACTATTTCCTTGTTTAATGACAGGTCGAATTCAGTAAGCACTTCACCTCTTGACGATGCCAATGCTGGCTTGTCATCGATGAAGAAAGCACAGTCACTGCCGATTTGCGATGCAAGATTACGCAGTTGCCCGCTGTCGAGATTCAGGCTGAATAGACTGTTGATGGCCTTTAGAGTGAAGGCTGCATCGGAAGAGCCTCCGGCGAGACCGGCACCGAAAGGTATGTTCTTGTGAAGAAAGATTTTTATTGGAGTTATATTGTACTTTTCGGCCATGAGATTGTAGGCTTTAATGCACAGATTATCATCGTCATTGGTCTTTATGTCGATACCTGAAACCGATATTGAGGTTTTTTTGTCGGATGATTTGACGATTTCGAGAATGTCAAAAATCGGTGCAGGATAAAATAAAGTGTTGATATTGTGATATCCATCAGGCCTTTTGGAAATGATTTGAAGACCTAAATTGATTTTTGCGTTAGGAAAAAGTATCATTGTTGAATTTTTTTCCAAAAATATTAATATTTTTGTAGTTTAGAAAAAACAAAAGTTGAAATCTTTAAACATTTGTGTATCAAGTAAGTATTATTAAAGAAGAAAAATATGCACGTAGGAATAGCAGGTAATATCGGTGCAGGCAAGACGACATTGACACGTCTGCTGGCAAAAAGTTTTGGTTGGGAACCTCATTATGAAGAAGCAGATACAAATCCATATCTTATAAGCTTCTATGAAGATATGGAAAGATGGTCGTTTAATCTTCAGGTTTATTTCCTTAATACACGTTTTCGTCAGATAATGGATATCAGGGAAAAGAAAAAAACCGTCATTCAAGACAGAACGATATACGAAGATGCTTATATATTTGCCGCAAACTTGCATGATATGAACCTAATGTCAACGAGGGATTTCAACAATTATATTTCATTGTTCGAGCTGATGACATCATTTATTCAGGCACCTGACCTTCTGATATATCTCAGGGCGGATGTCTCCACTCTCGTAAGTAATATCCAGAAGCGTGGCCGCAAGTATGAGGAGTCAATCAGACTGGATTATCTCAACAGCCTCAACAAAAAGTATGAGGATTGGATAAACACTTATAAATCAGGCAAACTGCTGATTATAGATGTTAACAAAATCGATTTTGAAAACAATCCTGCTGATCTTGCTTCCATAATCGAAAAAATAAACGCACAAATCAACGGACTTTTTTAAAGGATAGACAATGAGAGTAATAGGCGTTATTCCTGCACGTTACAATTCTTCAAGATTCAAAGGCAAGCCTTTGGTTGACATTTCAGGCAAGTCTATGATTAGACGTGTGTTTGAACAGGCTTCAAAATCAAAATTGCTCTCAAGGGTGGTCGTTGCCACTGATGATGAAAGAATTTTCAATCATCTGAAAGAAATTAATGCTGATGTGGTGATGACCTCTTCAACTCATCTCAACGGTACAGAACGCATCGCGGAGGCTTTGGATAAAATCACTGACAGTCAGTATGATGTTGTCGTCAATATTCAAGGAGATGAACCATTCATTGAGCCGGAACAGATTGACGAGGCTGTAAGAGTACTCATTGATCATCCTGATGCCGAGATAGGAACTCTTAAATATAAAGCAGAGAAAGGGGAGGCAAACAATGCAAACAGAGTGAAAGTTGTAACGGATTTGAAAGGTAAGGCATTGTATTTCAGCAGGTCTGTTATACCATTCGACAGAGATTCAGCCAAGGACATACAGTATTACTTTCACGTGGGACTATATTCTTTCAGGGTTCCTGTGCTGAAGAAAATTGTATGCCTCAAACCTACACCTCTCGAAACCACGGAGAAGCTGGAACAGTTGAGATGGCTTGAAAACGGCTTTTCGATTTATGTCAGCGAAACCAAATATGAATCTTGCAGCATAGATGTCCCTGAAGACGTGGATGTATGCCTTAAACTAAACAGAAACAAATTATTACCACAATGATAACAAAATATATAATCGAACTATTACACGGACATGACTGCGTGGTCCTTACGGACTTCGGCGGGTTCATTTTAAATTATCACAGCGCTGAGATTGACAGTCAGCAGGGTATCATCAAACCTCCCTTCAAGGAATTGGCATTCAATGCTTCGTTGAAGAACGATGACGGCCTGCTTTGTTCATATATAGTGTTCAGGAAGAATATATCTTATCTGGAGGCAAAAAAGACAGTCGAAACTTTTGTCAGTGAGTTGAATAACAGACTGTCACTTAAAGAAAATGTGTATCTCGAAGGACTGGGTAATTTTGCCCTGAATGAGGATGACAATGTGGTTTTCACACCTCAGCCCGGACTCAACTTCTATTCTGAAAGCATATTCATGAACAATTATCTCATGAAGAAACTTCAGATTGCCGGAAAATCCCTGCCGGTCATTGAAAATAAAGAAGAGGAGCAGGAGGCGAAGATTGTGAGACTCGACAGAAGAAAATGGCTGAGATATGCGGCTTCGGTTATTCTCGTGATAGGTATAGGCGCAGTGAGTTACGTAGGCGCCGACTATTGTTTCCAGAATGTCTATCAGGCAGGTTTCTCTTTCTCTGATTTGCACCATAAATTCACAACTCTAACAAACAAACATGATACAAAACTATCGGAGACCGTCAATATGACCGAAGTAGCGGCCCCCGTATTCAGTGAACAACAGACTTTTGCAGATGATGAGAATATCGTTTATGACGAATCGAATCTTGATTTTCCGATTGCGGAAGAATTATCCGACTCCTCATCTGTAGATCCAAATCCGATTGTGGAGCAGCCATCTGGAATACAGACATATACAGAGGCTGATTCCGGTGAAGTTGCTGAGACCAAGGCTTACACTTCAGCTGAAATAATGAATGATGAAATGACTGTTAAGAAGGAATCTTCGGTCAGATATTATATTGTCGTCGCATCGTATCCGGGAAAATATTTCGGAGAAGCTAAGAGGCATGCCTTAAGACTAAGGAACGCAGGATATAATGAGGCTGCCATAATATATTCTCAAGGTCGTAACCGTGTGATTGTCTGTGGCTCCGACAATATGTCAATGGCTTTGAAGAAGCTGTCTGACATTCAAGTTAATGTTAAAGAGACTGCATGGATATTGGAGTATTAAGAAATGAGTATAGGCAAACTTCAGCGTTTTGAGGAAAACAGGACTTTCCCTAATATTTTCCAGCCCACTTTCAAAGAGGTGTTGTCGGGCTTCAAGTTCAAGGGCAAGTGGAATGAGGAATATTTCCACAATGATAATCCGATAACATTGGAACTTGGCTGTGGCAAGGGGGAATACACAGTAGGGCTTGGCAAGAAATATCCCGACAGGAATTTTATCGGAATCGACTGGAAGGGAGCACGGCTGTGGCGCGGCTGTAAGACTGCTTTTGAGGATGGAATGGGCAACGTCGCATTTATCCGTACAGAGACGGAATTCATAGAGTATTTCTTTGATATTGATGAGGTCGCGGAGATATGGATTACATTTCCCGAACCACAACCGCAGAATGCTAAGGCAAAAAAGAGATTCACTTCTCCTCAGTTCAACCGCCGCTATGCCAACATTTTAAACCCGGAAGGCTTGATTCATCTTAAAACCGACAACGACAATTTCTATGAATATACGCTGAATGTTATAAAAGAAGATTCACACCGGCTGCTGTTTTCCACAGATGACCTTTATGGAAAGTCACCTGAATTGGAAGTTGCTGAAATACAGACGTTTTATGAGGAAATGTGGTTGTCGCAGGGTTTAAAGATAAAATACCTCGAATACAAGCTCAATCCACAGTTCTTTGTTGACAGGAATGGGATAACAACTGTTATTGACCAAACCAATAAACTTTATTGATATGACATCTCCTGTAAAAAAAGTGGCTGCTTTGCACGATATATCCGGCTTCGGACGTTCCTCTCTGACGGTGGTGATTCCTGTGCTGTCGGCTATGGGGGTGTATGTATGTCCGGTTCCGACCGCTTTGCTTTCCACAAATACGTCATATCCTGACCCGTACATCGTTGATTTGACGGAACATATAGAACCGATAGTGTCGCATTGGAAAAAGCTCGGACTAAAGTTTGACGGCATCTACAGCGGATTTCTCGGCTCTCCTAAGCAATGTGAAATAGTGGCGCAGATAATATCGGATTTCGGCAGGGAAAACCAACTTGTTCTCGTTGACCCGGTTCTCGGCGATGAGGGCAAATTGTATGAGTCGATGGATAGTTCAATGGTTGTCAGTATGCGCAGACTTATCAGACACGCTGATTTGATAACCCCGAATATTACTGAGGCACAGCTGCTTGTCGGGAAGAAATGTAATTCCGATGTCACAATAGACGAAATCAAGGAAGATATCCTTTGTCTGAAGGAAGAAGGTCCGAAACTGGTTGTGGTTACTGGTATCCTTGACAAGAAGACATCCACATCGTTTGTGATAGCGTACAACAGTGAGGACGACAAGTTTTGGAAGGTCAGCTGTAACTATGTCCCGGCGGAGTATCCGGGTGCTGGTGACACCTTTTCGAGTGTGATGTGCGGTGCGCTGCTGCAAGGCGACAGTCTTCCTATAGCTCTCGACAGGGCAATGAATTTCGTGTATTATGGGATCCGTTCGACGTATGGTTATATGGTGGACCCTCGTGAGGGAATACTACAGGAACGAATATTGAATACTTTAAACATGCCGTCTCCAATAACGGCAGAAATGATATAATAATTTAAGACATTGAAAATGAGTATATTAACTGAATCTGTTAAAAACATAATCGTTGTGGCTTCCGGTAAGGGAGGAGTCGGTAAATCCACGGTGGCAGTAAATATAGCCGTGGCTTTGGCACAGAAAGGTCTCAAAATAGGATTGCTTGATGCAGACATTTACGGCCCTTCCATCCCACTGATGCTGGGACTTAAGAATGAAAAGCCGCAGTATTACAAAGATGAGAATGGAAATGATGTTTTCGTGCCTTACGAAAAATTCGGTATCAAGATTTCTTCGATAGGTACTTACATTAACAATGATGATGCTCTGTTGTGGCGCGGACCGATGGCTGCAAGTGTCTTCACGCAATTGCTGACGAGTACCGCTTGGGGACCTCTGGATTATCTGATAATCGACTCTCCTCCTGGAACAGGCGATATACAACTTTCATTGGTTCAGACAGTTGGTGTTACAGGTGCTGTTATCGTAACCACTCCGCAGGAAGTTGCATACGTTGAGGCGAGAAAGGCTGTGACAATGTTCCGCAAACCTGAAATCAAGGTTCCGGTTCTCGGTCTTGTGGAGAATATGTCATGGTTCACTCCTGCCGAACATCCGGATGAAAAGTATTTTATCTTCGGAAAAGATGGCGGAAAAACAATAGCCGAAGATCTTCACATTGCTTTGTTGGGACAGGTCCCTTTGATTGGACATATCTGTGAAACTGCCGACAAAGGAATTCCGGCCGTTGCTGCCGGTGACGAAACTTATACCAAGGTGTTTGCCGATATTACGGATGAACTCATCAAAATGGTTGAAATCCGCAATTCCGTGATGAAGCCCACCGAGGCAGTTCAGACTGATCCAGATGCGAATGGATGTGGTGCGGCTAATTAGCTGAAAACGAGAAGGAAAATATTGGGCATTGATGCTCTAAGATAGATAGAATATTGGTAAATATATAATTGCAATTATGGCAGATATAGAATTGGAAAATAAAGTAAAAAACGTTATTGATCAGCTTCGTCCGTATTTGCAGGCGGATGGAGGTGATTTGAAGTTTGTCGAAATTACTGATGATAATGTGGTAAAAGTTGAACTTCGCGGTGCTTGCGGCTCATGCCCATATAGTCTCATGACCCTTAAGGATGGGGTAGAAAGGGCTATGAAGGAGGTCATTCCGGAGATTACATCAGTGGAGAGAGTTTAGAAATCAGGAGGTGGGAGAAATAAAGTCTTCCTGTTTTCTGTTTCTTCCTAAGATAATCAGCAGAGCAACAGTCAATACCACGGATGAGACAATCATCCAAGTTGATGGTGTGGTTAACATGGTTTCAGGTTCAACACCATTGTTGAGGTGGAATTGTATATACCCTGCTATTACTGCAATACTGTTGTTTATGAAGTGTAATAGCATGGACATCAGTATGTTGCCAGTATAATAGAATACATAGCCTAAAATGATACCCAAGATAAAGCGTGGTAATAATCCGTAAAACTCAAAGTGTGCGGCACTGAATATGAATGCGGAGATAATTATTGCAAGAAACTTATTGCGCATCTTGTCGGTGAGAGTCTTTTGAATACATCCGCGGAAAAACAATTCCTCAGATACAGCTGGAACTATTGCCATTACAAAAATATTGACTAATATTCCTCCGATTGTCGATACATTCAAGAATTTATCAGTCATTTCCGTGGCTGAATCCTGTATGGACTTAAGAACATTTTCCAGCGTCTGCATACTTTCCGGGAATCTGACGCTTTCGTTGATATTAACCAGCCAGGATACCAAAGGCATAGCAACGAAGAATAGAACGATAACCGATATTATTGTCATTCCGCTTTGCTTTTGCTTAAATGCCCAGTAATTATTAATGCTTTGGCTGTTTTTGTAAGAAAAAATCAATGCGGGAATCATGAATATGCCCAATTCGAGAAATGTCTGCATTGATTTCAGAAAAATCATGTTTGTTTTGGTGTCAATGCCTCTTGAGATGCATAATGTTGAAATCAATGATGACAGAAATGTTGTAACTAAAGCGCATGCGGCAAAAATAACTAATAATTGCAGCAGCAATGCGATAGAGGATTTGTTTGTATTGTTGGCCATAAGACATGTTGGTTTTTGCAAAGATAATTTATTTTTCAATTAGCCTAAAAAATATTACCTTTGCCACAATTATATAACAGGTTCATCTGTTTAAGAAATATGAGGAAAAATAGTCTATTCAGAAATAAGTTTTTTTGGCTGCAGATTCTCTTAGCCATTGTATTGGTGATACTTATATTGTTCGGCATAAGTTTATACCTCAACAAATACACCCGCCATGACAAAGAGTTTGCCACACCTTACCTCATCAATTCCGAATATGATGATTTGGTCGGCAGTGCTACCGTCAAGGATATTCATATTGTCGTTGAGGATTCGGTCTATATGCGTAATACCAAGTCGGGAATCGTACTGCAGCAGGATCCGGAAGCAGGAACTTTGATAAAACCTGGAAGAAAGGTTTATGTCGTGCTGTCATCGGATCATCCGGGAATGACGAAGATGCCTGACTTGCATGACGTAACTTTGCGTCAGGCAATGAATACTCTTGATGTTGTGGGACTCACACTTGGCACTGTGAAATATGTTCCATCTTTTGACAAGGATGCTGTGCAGTCACAATATTATAAGGGAAGAAAAATAGCTCCGGGAACCGAGTTGAAAAAGGGTTCTCCCATTGACCTCGATGTCGGAGCCGGAGATGATGCTATGACTACAACATTACCATTTTTGTATGGTGAAAATATTCTCAGTTGTCGTAAGGCTATCAGAATGGCACAACTGAATATCGGTAATGAGTATTTTCTTGATTCTGATGATGTTAACAATTCAGTTGCATATAAAATGACCCCTGCATGGTATCGTTCGTCATCCGTTGACAAAGGAACGAAGGTCGATGTTTACTACAGACTGAAAGACAATATCAATGTTGACAGTTTGAAGTTTGTTATGTCGTTTCCTGTATATCTGCATGATTCGGCATCTGCAATGTATATGAAATATTATCGCGATATTCCATTTTCAAAGATAGACCTTGACACCATTATGATTGACGGTCAAAATATTACAGGTAATAAATCGTATGAAAAATCAAATAACGAAAACTATGAGGATGATACGGAAGATTTGTTCTGACACTAAAAAAATAATTGCTGCATGTTTGCTTCTGATGATATCGCAGATGGCATACAGTCAGGAATATATTATGGGATTGCCTGATAATCCGGTTCTTATGGATAATAATCCAAATACTGAAAAGTCGATGGCAGATGATATTATTCTGTCTCTTCCGTTCTTCGACGATTTCTCCTACGACAGCAAATATCCGTCGCAGGAATTATGGTGTGACAAAGAGGTGTATGTCAACAGAGATTATGCGTATTCACCCATCAGTGTCGGAGTTGCGACATTCGATGCATTTGACGAGAATGGTGTCCTTTACAGCTGGATGTATCCGGGGACATACGCAACGGCTGATTATCTTACTTCACGTCCAATACGTCTTGATTCAATCATAGGCACTGACAGCCGAAAACTCAGTCCTTCAGATTCGGTATATTTGAGTTTCTTCTTTCAGCCATTGAAAAAATATAAGGATTATTCGGGAATGTTTAGTCCCAACGATTCCCTGTGTCTCGAATTCTTTTCAGCCGATTCAGCCAATTACGGGTGGCATAAGGTATGGGGCACCCCAGGATTCGCTTTCGAATCGATTGATACTGCTGCCAACAAGGGACAGCATTTCATTGAAGTAATACTGCCTATAGATGAGGAGATGTACTTCAACAAAGACTTCCAGTTCAGATTCCACAATGTCGCCACTTTGACGACTTACGATCAATATCCGGGATGGCAGAGCGATGCCGGAAGGTGGAATCTTGACTATGTCTATATTGACTACGGACGTACCATGGTTGACAATTGTTACAGAGATGTGTGTTTCGTGTCGAATGCAATGTCGTTTCTGAAGGATTATTATGCAATGCCGAACCGACAGTTCGCTGCAAGTAACAACATTTATGAAATGATGGCTGACAGCATTTGCATGGTAATATCAAATCTTGATAAGACTTACAACAACGTCAACTACAGTTTTTCAGTGGTAAATGCCAAAACCGGAAAACAGATTTGGAATTATAATTCGGGTATAGGCAATATCAATCCGTATTATAATCCTGTCAGCGAAATTATAAATGGTCCGAAATATTACACACCTAACATATTCCCAAATGTCTATCCGACTTCTGCAACCGATTCATCATCATTCGTGATTAATCACGTGATAAGTGAGACTGGATTGGATTTCAAGGAAAATGACACGGTGCGATTCAGGCAAGATTTCTTCAACTATTACGCTTATGATAATGGAACCCCTGAATTTGCTTATTGTTTGGAAGAGATGACCGAAGCAATGGTTTGTGAAAGATTTAAACTTAATGTCGCTGATACTTTGAAAGCTGTGAAGATTTATTTTACATCATTGTGCGGTCAGCCAACGAACACCTATACTCTTGCGGTATGGAACGATTTGTATTCATCACCTAATTACAGGGTCTATCAACAGGATTTTGAAATGTATTTTGACTCTATCAACCAATCGAAATATTACCGCATTGTTCTTGATGAACCGTTGGTGATAAGCACGGATAATTTTCCGAATCTCGCATTCTATGTCGGATTGATTAAACCACGGCAGACCCCTATCAGTCTTGGTTTCGATCTGTCAAGAAATTCATCATCATTGACTTTTATCAATGTTGACGGTACGTGGATGAAAAGTGCGAAAGAAGGAACTGTGATGATTCGTCCTTACATTGGTGGAGACGTTCCACCGGAAGAAGAGGGTATAGGTGATGTTTCATCGGATAATAAGACGTTGAGACTTTATCCGAATCCTGTTTCCAATGGATATGTTACTGCGGACCTGCAAGGTGCTGAATATGACAACACCTTGATAATTTATGATTTGTGTGGTAATGTATGCTGCAGGTTCGATAATGTTTCATCACCTTATAAAATGGATGTGACCGGTCTTGAAAAAGGAATATACATAGTCAAATCTTTGAGTGGCAATAGCACCGTTTCAGTTGCCAAGATGATAATTGTGAAATAATTGATGGAAGAAAATATTGAGGGCATAGAACTGCATGAAAATGAGGATTCCGACAACGAAATGTATGAACATTTTCGTTTTGTTGTCGATAAGGGACAAAGTCCGCTCAGAATGGACAAATTCCTCTTCTCAAGGATTGAAAATGCATCAAGAAATAAAATCCAGGTTGCTGCAAAAGCCGACTGTGTGCTTGTCAACGGCAAGCCTGAGAAGCCAAGTTATAAGGTTAAACCACTGGATGTCATAACTATATTGATGTCCAAGCCGCCTCGTGATACTGACGTCATTCCTCAGAATATCCCTCTTGAAATCGTTTATGAAGATGACGATGTCATCATAGTCAATAAGAAGGCCGGCATGGTTGTCCACCCGTCATACGCCAATTATGACGGCACGTTGGTGAATGCGCTGACGTATTATTTCAATGAACAGGGCAAGGGTGCAATTCCGGCATTGGTGCATAGAATTGACAAGGATACCAGCGGATTGCTGCTGGTGGCTAAGAATGAAGTGGCGCAGACATATCTTGCCAAACAATTTTTTGACCATACTGTTGAAAGACGTTATCAGGCTCTTGTCTGGGGTGATTTTGATGAGGATGAGGGAACAATTACCGGAAATCTTGGAAGAAGTGCAAAGGATAGAAGAGTCGTTGCAGTATGTCCTGACGGTTCGCAAGGACGTCATGCTGTGACCCATTACAGAGTGCTGCAGCGTTTCAACTATGTGACACTTGTGGAATGCCGTCTGGAAACCGGACGTACGCACCAGATACGTGCTCACATGCAATATATTAAACATCCGCTTTTCGGTGATAAAACATACGGAGGTGACACTATAGTCAAAGGTACGACTTTTACCAAATACAAACAATTTGTGAATAACTGTTTCGATATACTTCCCCGTCAGGCCTTGCATGCTAAAACCATCGGATTTGTCCATCCCACCACACATCAACTCATGCAGTTTGACTCAGACCTGCCTGATGATATGCAGCGCGTGATTGCCAAGTGGAAGAAATATGTCGGAGAATAAAATAACGAATAACAATGAAAAGAATGATTTTCGCCGTGTTGACGGTTATGCTGACATGCTGTGGCACAAAAACTACACAATCAGGTCTCAACCCTGAAAAATTCAAATCTAATGTGAATGGCTCTGAAACGGAACTGTACAGATTATATAACGACAAAGGTATGGAAGTGTGCCTTACAAATTACGGTGCCAGAATAGTGTCTGTAATGGTTCCTGACAGAGAAGGTGTAATGCGTGATGTGGTACTGGGGTTCGACAATATCAATGATTATGTTAGCACTGACAATAATTTCGGAGCTGTGGTGGGACGTTATGCAAACAGAATCGATAAAGGCAGGTTCTCAATTGATGGCATTGACTATCAGTTGCCCATAAATAATTTCGGACATTGTTTGCATGGTGGAATCAATGGATGGGACAGAAAAGTGTGGAAAGGTAATCTGGTAGGGCATAATGAGGTTACTTTCACTTATTTGTCTCCTGACGGTGATGAAAATTTCCCCGGAAATGTAGCAGCTAAGGTCAAATATGTCCTCACAGATGACAATGAAATTAAAATAACGTACTCGGCAACGACTGACAAGCCGACTATTGTCAATATGTCGAACCATTCTTACTTCAATCTTTCCGGAGACCCCAGCACTGATATTCTTGACCATATCTTGACCATCAATGCCGACAGTTTTACCCCTATTGATAGTACATTTATGACTTTCAATGAGATACGTAAGGTTGACAGCACATCATTCGACTTTACTAAGCCAAAAGCAATTGGAAGGGATATCGATGAAGATGATGTTCAGCTTAGAAACGGACTGGGCTATGACCACAATTTCGTGTTGAACAATAACAGAAACATCAGTATTCTCGCACTTTCGGCTATATGTCCTGCCACGGGAATAACCCTTGAAATTTATACAGATGCTCCTGGTATTCAATTCTATTCAGGCAATTTCCTTGACGGTACTCTGAAAGGTAAGAAAGACATTGTTTACAACAAACGTTCGGCATTTGCTGCCGAAACGCAGTATTATCCTAATTCTCCAAACAGTATTGACTGGCCGTCGCCTGTTCTCCGTCCTAATGACACTTATACACACAATGCAATCTTCAGATTTTCAGTAACAGACTAAAAACCATTATTATGAAGAAGTTGTTGCCTATATTACTGGTTTTCACCTTGATATCTGTTTCATGCACTGATAAGGGAAAACATTTTATAACTGATACTGACTATAGAAATCAAGTACATCAGGATTATCTTGAAAGACGTGAAATGGCATGTGGGCGCGACAGTTTGCTGTTTTCTGTGCTTGACGGTGAAAATCTGACCCTTGAGGAACGCGAGGCTCTTGAATTTCTCTTTGCCTATATGCCTCTGAGCGACTTGGGCGACTATGACGGGGAATTTTATCTTTCCCAAGTTCAAAACGCTTTCAAGGCAAGAGATTTCTTCTCATGGGGTAAAACTGTGCCTGAGGACATTTTCCGTCATTTTGTACTCGTGTATCGTGTCAACAACGAAAACCTCGACATGGCAAGAGTGGCTTTTTTTGATGAACTTAAAGATAGGATAAAGGATATGTCGATGTATGACGCTGCTTTGGAGGTCAACCATTGGTGCCATGAAAAAGTGGCATATCGTCCTTCCGACAGTCGTACTTCTGCACCGCTGGCTACGATAAAGACTTCATACGGGCGTTGCGGCGAGGAATCGACTTTTACCGTCACAGCCATGAGAGCAGTCGGTATTCCTGCACGCCAGTGCTACACCCCACGCTGGGCTCATACCGATGACAATCACGCATGGGTTGAGGTTTGGGTTGACGGAAAGTGGTATTATCTCGGTGCCTGTGAACCTGACGCTCGTCTTGACATGGGTTGGTTTACGTTTCCTGCCACACGAACCATGATGGTCCATTCAAATGCCTTCGGGAAATACAAGGGTGAAGAGGAAATTAATCACCGCACCGGCCTTTTTTCACGAATCAATATGCTTGGTAATTATACTGCCACCAAGAAAATCACAATCCATGTGATTGATAGTCAGTGTAATCCGGTAGAAGGCGCTTCTGTGAAACTTGGTCTGTACAATTATGCAGAATATTATCCTATTGTAACTCAGATAACCGATGCCAATGGCGATGCAAGTGCAACAACAGGTTTGGGCGACCTTCTCGTATGGGTTGATAAGGACAATATCTATAATTATGCAAAGATAGATGTCCGTAAACAGGATAGATTGACAATCCAACTTTCTCGTCAAAGTGGTGACGAATATGTTGAAATCTTCGAAATGGTCCCGCCACGAGGAGAAGCCCGACAGTCAGAACTGCCTAAAGAAGAAATAGAAAAAAACAATCTGCGTCTCCAGCAGGAAGATTCCATACGCAATGCATATATGCAGACTTTCCCTACTAAGGACAGAATCTCAGGTATGAGGAATGATAATTTGACTGAAGAACAGATTTGGAATTATGTGGATAGAAGTGAAGGCAATTATGAGAATATCATAAGGTTTATAAATGACAATTCTCAGAAAAAGGAAGGACTATATCTGAAGGAATATTTGGATGCTATTTCGGATAAGGATCTTCGTGATGCGTCAGCCGAAGTGCTTCAGGATCAGCTGGTTTACTATGACAAATCAGAGGTGGACTATCCTGTTGATGTTTTTGTGAAAGGTATTTTGCCTCCAAGAATCTCCAATGAGTTTCTGTATTCATGGCGCAACTATCTTCACAGGGAATTATATCCCGAATTCGGTGATTACACAATCTCAGACATTGTTTACGATTGGGTTGCGGAACACATAATAATAGATGAAGACGGCAATTATTTCAATTGCCCTGTTTCGCCTATCGGTGTGTATCAACTTCGTCGTGCCGACAGTCACTCACGTGATATTTTCTTTGTTGCTTTATGTCGTTCAATGAATATCCCATCCTATCTTGACAATGCTACGAATCAGATTTTTGTCTATGAAAATGGTAACTGGAAGACAGTCACATTTGATGCTCGTAAGCCGGCACAGGAGATGGGGACATTAGTGCTGTCCAAATCGAAAGATGCACAGATAGAACCTGTTTATTGGGTCCACTATACAATAGCCAAATTCGACAATGGGAGTTTCACTTCCTTCGACTTCGAGGATGACCCGCGAGTGGCAAGTTTCCCTATAACACTACCGCTTGAAGCCGGATATTATATGCTTTCCACAGGCAACCGTTACAGTGACGGCGCCGTCAGGTCAAGACTTGAATTCTTCAATATTGCTCCTAATCAGACTGTCAAGAAAGAAATAATACTGCTTCCACTTACTCCAAGAGATGAGTCGTATGGTAAAATAGACATGACTTTCAAACCTGAACATTCGAAAGAAAAGACGGTTACAGATTATGTTGCCGACAAACAGCTCGTGGTTTGTTTCATTGACCCTAACCGTGAACCTACCAAGCATTTGTTTAAGGATATCTCCTCATTGAAGTCGAAGTTTGAACAGTGGGGTGGTAATTTGCTGTTTGTGATTCCTTCTGACAAGCGTTCTGAAAGTTTCAAGGCTTCTGACTGGAATTTGCCATCAAACAGTGTTTTTATGTATGATGAAGATTCACAATGGATTAAAAATATTGTTACTTCAACAAATCAGAGTTTTTCGGATAATTATCCTCTGGTTTATATCGTCAACTCTGATGGAGAACTTGTTTTTAAATCCGAAGGTTACAGAATCGGAACTGGTGAATTGATTTATAAGAGTCTGAAATAATGAAAAGTCCAATTAAAATAGGATGTCTTCTGTTGCTCATATTCCTTGTGGCAGGATGTGTTGACCCTACAGTGACGACAATTGACGCCACACTGCTCCCCGGTACTTGGAAAGAGGGCGATTATTATGAAAAATATTACGATGACGGGAATGCCGCATATTGGAATTTGGAGGATGACTACGATGAGGAAGAGTCAATTCCTTTTACTTGGAAACTGGAAGACGATGTCCTGACACAGTATCATGAGACAGAGTTCGGTGCGGTAATCCCCAAAGTATATACTATCAATCAACTTACTACCACTTCCCTGATTTATAGTGATGACTTCGATGTAAGCCACACATTTACCAGAGTTAACTGATGAAATGAAAAAAGTTCTAAAAATAATAGGTATTGTTCTCGCATCTCTGATAGTTCTGATAGCTGTCAGCGGAATCATTGCCTTTAATTTTGTATTGACTCCGAAAAAGATTACACCTTTAGTAAACAAGAAAGTCGCTGAATACAGTCCTTTTCCTGCCAAAACCGAAAGTGTTGATATTACTTTTTTCAAGACTTTCCCTGATGTCAGCCTGCATCTTGAAAACACTTTGGTTAACTCAAAGGTGACAAACGATACAATGGCTTGCATCAATGACCTTTTCCTGTCGGTGAATCTGAGAAAATATCTTAAGGATAAAGACATTGTAATTAACAAGGTAACCATTGATGAGGGAGCGGTATATATTAATCTTGATGAATTTGCAGAAGAATCGGAAACTGAGAAATCATCTTCGTTTACACTCCCGAAGAATATTGATTTGCAGTCGCTTGATATCGATGGACTGAAGGTGAAATTGGTTAGTCCGTCTCGTGAGTTTGATGCCTGTCTTGACGATTTTCAGCTTAAAGTGAAAGGCAATCTTACAGATGCTGATGTAAAGGCTGATATTGATTTGATTGCAGACAATACCAACATAGTCTTTGATTCTGTCGTGTATGCCGCATCTGTTGACGTGGCTATAAAAACGCCTGTAAACATGACACTGACTAATGACGGTATAGAGAAGATTTCATTTGATAAGACGACTATGGCAATTAATAGTTTGATGCTCGGATTGGCTGGTATTGTTGATATGAGTGATACTTCTAATATTGCTTTAAATGTTGATTATCAACTTGATGAGTGCAAAATTGACAGCATTTTAGCCTTGGTTCCTGAAAAATATCTGTCTTTTATGGATAATATGAAACTTGCCTGCAATGTTGCTTTGAAGGGTAATCTTAATGGAGTTTTTGGGGAAAAGAAAAAACCTGTGCTGACAGCGGATATGACGGTCAAGGATGCTGATTTTTCATATAAGACACTTGCAACAAAGTTGGAAAATACAGACTTTAAGGTTTCCACTGTCATCAATATGAATGACATATCTGATATGGAACTTGATCTTAAGGATTTTTCGACTAATACTGATATGGGACCATTGAAGGCATCCGGAAAGATAAGTGACCTTTTGGGTGATATATTGTGTGATTTGACTGTAGATGCAAATCTTGACCTGAAGAGATGTCTTGTCTTTGTGAAAGATGATGTTGGCTTGCAGGCTGATGGCAGGGCAAAGGTTGATTTGAAGAAACTGAAATTGAATGTCAGTGAAATCCGTAAATCGAACTTCAGAAACGCTGTTGCAGACGGAACCATTGTAATTGACGGTTTGGATGTGAATTTGAAGGATAACATTTTTGCAAACAGTGATAATGTTTCGGTGAAGGTTGTTTTTCCTGGGACTGACAACAAGTATTTCAAGGATTTTGTCGATTTGGGCATCAATAGTGACAATTTGACTGTTAAGCTGATTTCAGACAAGATAGATGCAAATCTCAGAGATGCCGATATCCAGTTGGCTTTGTCGGATGTGGTTCATCCCGTAAATGATTCATATTATGTGAATTGTACTTTTAAGATGTCGAATTTCGATGGCACCTTGGATACTATTTCACTCGTAACGGTCAATCCGAATGGAAGTTATGTGCTTTTCCCGTCCGAAAGAAACAATCAGAATGCTGCTAACAAGCTGTCGTTGAAGACCAATTCGATGAAATTGGATTTGGGAAACACATACAAACTTACCGCTCAGACAGTTGGTCTCCACGGACAGTATGACAGAGACAGCACTCAGACAAACATTCTCAGCAGGTGGAATCCTGATGTTGATATAAATCTTAAGGAAGCATTTGTGACGCTTGCCAATGATTCCGTGATTAGAATCAAAACTTTGCAGTCGAAACTTAATCCTGACAGATTCAAGATAGGTAACAGCTCCTTTTTCGTCAATAATTCATCATTTAACCTTTATGGCGACTTATACAACATGAATGGGTATCTTGATAATAAGGAGCTTCTGAAGGGTGAGTTTAATTTCACATCTCCATACGCTGATATTAACCAGCTTATAGACTTTATCAATGGTTTTGTTGTGAATGATACGGTTGATATTGCTGATGAAAACATTGATAAGGAGGCAAATCCGCTCATTGTGCCGCAGGGTGTTGATTTTGTGTTGAATACAAATGTGAGGAAGGCAAAATACAATACCACTGGCATTGAGGACCTTGGGGGCAAACTGTATATTAATGATGGTGATTTGATATTGGAGCAGATGGCTTTTACTTGTAATGCTGCGAGAATGCAGCTTACAGCGTTGTATCGTTCACCGCGCAAGAACCACCTGTTTGCAGCGTTGGACTTCCATTTGCTTGACATCAGCATAGCCGAGCTTATAGATATGATACCTGACATCGATACTGTCTTTCCCATGTTGAAGTCTTTTTCCGGAAACGGTGAATTCCATATTGCTGCAGAAACTTATCTAACAGAAAATTATTCACCTAAGTTGTCAACGCTTAAAGGAGCAGCTGCATTCAGCGGCCAGAACTTGGTGATTCTTGACAGTGAGACATTTAACACTATAGCCCAATACTTGCAGTTCAACAATAGGGAATACAACAAGATTGACAGTCTGGCAGTTGAGGCGACAATATTCCGTAATGAAATAGATGTCTATCCATTCATGGTAACGATGGACAAATATTCGGCTATTATAGGCGGTCGTCACACACTTGCCAATACTTTTGACTACAACATATCCATGATGAATCCTGTTTTATTGCGTGTCGGTGTGGATGTCAAGGGCACACTCGGTAATCTGCAGATAATTCCTACAGGCAGAAAATACAAGGACTTATATCGTCCTGAGAGGCAGAACGTTGTAATGCAGCGTACGCTCACACTCAAACAACTAATCAGCGATTCGTTGAAAAAAAATGTGAAACCATAGAGGATTTGTAGGGCTGTCGTATCACGGCAACCGTATTGTCAATTCGCCTGTAGGGCTGCCACAATGTGACAGCCCTACAATGGACGCGATTATTCCACCATGAATTTCCATTGAAGGATATACATTTTCAGATCATTTTCGCAGTCCAATATGGCAATAATTATTCTTCTTCTCGTCACTTTACAACTATTTTTTTTCTACATTTTCACCCATTTGCCATGTTCGCATATCTGGCCGTCTTTTGTCACACGCCAGAGGTATGTCCCTGAAGACCAGCTGTCCGTATTAAATGTTGTGATAATATCATTAACAGGCTGACTGCACATTAATTGTCCCTGCAGGCTATAGACTTCCGCAACAGCATTCTGCAACGTGGTGCGAATATTCAACTTCCTCAATCACAGGCTCTTTGCCGTTGGCATACAATGGTGTGTATTTGTACATCTTCTTGATGCCGCTGCCCAACTCCTCAACAATGCCCATCTGCGAGAACACATTGGCAATAGTCGGGTTCTTGCGGTGCAGACGCACCGTCTAGGGCGGATTTGCAATTATCATTAATTTATATCATTCTGTCGAAATAACGCTTGAGCTTTCCTTGTTTTATCACCTCATTGAGGGCTGCAGTATCGTAAGGACAGCATTCGGAATCATAGCAATCTATTCCAAACCTACGACCACCTTTTTGATCATTCCTGAACCACCATTCCTCTATCGGATTGTCGTCAATGATTAAACTTTTTATGCTATCGCTTGAGAAGGTTCCATTTTCAGCTTCTTCGCGACTGATGGAAAGGATTACAACATGGTATCTCATCTCAGCGAAAAGATAGTAGTCTCCAGTCAGTTTTATAGGAGGAATATCTAACCAGCTAGGAGGAATCACATACTCATTATCGTGACTGTCGTTAATTGTATTATTAGCAGTATTATTAGCGTAATCAAATGCAATTGCATTATTAGAATAATCGGCTTTAAATTTCACCACATTGAGAAACTCACCTGCATCGTAAAGCCCTACGCAACTGCATAACAACGTCATTGCTAAGATAAAAAAAAATACTTTTTTCATAGTTTTATAAGTTTATGAATTTGTGATTGATATTTTGATTGTTTTTGTTTATTACGAAATATCCACTTACAAACACGTTTTTTCTACATTTTCACCCATTTGCCATGTTCGCATACCTGGCCGTCTTTTATCACACGCCAGAGGTATGTCCCTGACGACCAGCTGTCCGTATTAAATGATGTGATAATTTCATTAAGCGGCTGACTGCACATTAATTGTCCCTGTAGGCTATAGACTTCCGCAACAGCATTCTGCAACGTGGTGCGAATATTCAACTCATTCTTGGCAGGATTGGGATAGGCCAAAGACTTTAATGTCTCCAGTGGAATTTCCTTTACACCGCACGGAATGGGGTTGAAATCCTCGCGCCGCATTTTGATGAGTTTGTTATACATACGGTGACTATCAAGTTCATATTTTGATAGACCAACAAGGCAACTTCCATCAAACATTGACAGGAGGAAAAAACAGGACGATTTGTCACCGTATTCTGGGTCGAAAAATTCCTTCCGTCCCAGCAACTCCATGTCCGTGTCGTATAGGCATACGCTTGCGTGGCTCTCCCCACCTAATGCTGAGTAAAACCATGATCCTCCGTATATGGTGGAGTCGTTCACGTATGCCATGCAGCGGCCCGTTGATGCTTGTATAGCGGTATCCTGTTTGTGGTAAACCCTGTCCCAGCGACCGAAAGTACCATCAAGGCCGACCTCCGCCATTCCAATATTCCAACGGTTGTATTCCTCATAAGGAACCATGTCGCCCATTATCAATAGTTTATTGTCGGAAAGCCAATGGTCGGAATGGACAAGCAAAAAACTTTGACGAAAGGCTGGTGACAAAATGAAACCGTCCACATAGTTGAAGTCATAGTCGTAAATCAAAAGCGAACAGCGATTGTTAAATCTGATTCCAAGCACAACGAATCCATCGTCATCAGGTTTTTGCAGCAGTTGATAGCAATCATAGCCATCGGGCGACGTCCCCGTATAATAACTGCACGACAAGGTGTCGGCGTTCATATCGAAACGATAGAAACATGGTCTTGACCGTTGTCCGTATGTGCCTTGATACCAGTAGGCACATGAAAATACAACCGTACCATCGTCATCAAGCATCAACCGGCCACCACTCAAGCCAAGAACCATCTCAGGCTGCTCATAGCTTTTCACACTAACAATGTTGAGTTCCGAGTCGAGAACCAGAAACACAACATTTTCTCCAACACCATAATCATTTGGGCGGACTACTGCCGATGCAAGATATGTTCCGTTTTCCTGTTGCACAATATTGGTCGGTCTCACATTACGTCCTATGGAATCGAATATCCGATAATCATATTCGCCATCTTCCGTGACACGCATAACTATAGGAAAGTAGTGATTGGCATCGGAGCCACATTCTCCTATGATTACGGCTTCTCCTTTGTCATTGACGATACCCGTCCTCAAAGCCGAGTAACTTTCAATGTGACCACAGTCAATTTGCCATTGTTGGGCGTTGGCTGCCATCGAAATGATGGCAACAAACAAAGTCAGATAATATCTTTTCATGGTGATTAGTCATTACAATTCGCCTCCTTCGATGACACCGTTCTCAATGTAATTGTAACGTGCATATTCTATTTCGGTCCAATGATAGATGGGACCTGTATCTTCGTTTCCCCGTCCTTCAATTAAAACATTTGTCACATAATACCGATATTGTTGCATCGGATTGCCATTAATAATAGGATTGATGGAACTGCTTTTGTCCGAACTACTTCCACTAGTACTTTGTGTTAATGTGATAGTTATGGAACCTCCATCTGTCTCAAATCCTTTTCCAACTGCATTATAGGCATAGCAGAACGCTCCCGAAAGGATCAAGCAGAGCATCAGAATCATTTTTTTTAATTTGTACATGGTTCTATGATTTTAATTTTTCGCTTAAGCTTTCATAAGCAAAAGTAGTGTATTGTAAAAAAAAAATCACAAAACCATGCTGGAAAAATGTTGGAATTTTTGCAGAACAGACAAAAGGCTGCAAAAAACCCCGCTCTTAGGCAGGGTCAGATAGAGTTTGTTTCTTTTTGGCAAGTGCCAAAATCATTCAATCACTTCCCAATGTCCACCCTTATTGGGCCCAATACGGCGGATAACACCTTGATCTTGAAGCACTTTGAAATGTTTTGCTATTCCGCGTGGGTTTAAGTCTAATTGCTTGGCGACTTCTGGGATGGTAACATTGGGATTATTGATGAGGATTTCAACTATTGTTTTCCGTGTACCTTTCAGAGTACTTTTTAATGTACTTTTTAATGTACTTTTTTGTGAAATTACTTCCGTTTGCCCATCAACCCTATCCGTTATTTGTGGTAAAGGTATTTTCCTCGCTTCTTTTTGAGTAACATTTTGGGCTCCACACAGTCCTTCTGCCAACTTCAAAATATATACAGACAAACTTTCTTCTACCCCAATCTTCTCCTGAAGGTTCTCATTCTGCTTCTTGATTGCCGAATACGACACGTTCTTTAGCACTGCAACCTCGCTTTCGTTGATGCCTAACAGGTGCAAATGACATAACGCCAAATGCCCGTGCTTCAATCCTGAGCATTGGCTCAACAGCATATTGTCAAAACCTTCATAATGCTTTTCCACAGCCTCTCTTAGCTGTTCGAAGTCCTTGTCTTTGAGGGCAATGCCAAGTTCGTATGCGTTTTCACGGGTAGTGATGTTCTTGCCGCTCAATTTGTTTAGGATGGATTGGCATATTGGCTCTTTCAGGAAAGCCATGCGTCGCAGCTTCGCTTCTTCGCGCTGTTGGTTCAATGCTTCTTCCAACGCACGCACTTGCTCCACTCTTTCCATTAGGTTCTGTCTTAATGAGGCCTTTTCCTTTTCGTATGCCAACCGCTCCGCTTCCAATTCCTTTTGATGCCGCATCTTAGTCTTTTCTATCTCCTTTTCCGAGCGGTCTTTCTGCTCTCTCAATTCTTCCGAATGTCGTTCCTCTGCATCCGCCATATATTGCAGGTGTTTCTTTTCAGCCTCATCTAAGCGTTGTTTGGGCACAGCTTTCAACTGTTCCAGTTCTTCCTCATATTTCTTCTCTGTTTCTTCTAACGTTCTGTCTGCCTCGGCTTGCCATAACTTTAATTCCTTCTCATGTTCTTGCTCCATCTCTCCGAAACTTCTGTCCGCTTCTTCTTGTTGTTCCTTCAAAAGTTTCTTACTCCTTAGTTTCGCCAAAACAATAATGGACAAAGCAACTATAATGGCAATAGGTACAATGATGACGATTGTTTTTCTGATGGACTTTTCCCGCATTTCTTCAGCTTCTTTCTGATGCTTTTGGTCCATGTGTGTCTTGAATATGGCTTCAAGTTTCGAGACCAAAGCCTTGTTCTCGCCATCTGATTTCATCTGATTAGTCAAAAATTGCATACAGACATTAGACTGTTCTTTATTTCCTATGCTGTCATAAATAATTCGCATATAACCAGCTGCTTGAGCTTGCAATCTAACTTCGTTGTTCTCAAACACAGGCTTCAAGTAAAACAATGCGGAGTCATAGTTGCCCTCATAGAAGAAAATTCCGCCAATAGTCAAATAGCGGTTTAATAATTCGTTTTCAGTATCCACACTCGAAAGAATGTGCTTTATTTCATCTAAGAATGGTTTTGCAGCAACTCCCGCTTTATAGTCACAAAGTGCTTTACTTGAAACAATATCCCGATAGACCATATTGTTTGTTACTGTCATATTTTCTAATGCCTGGCTATAATACAATCTCGCATTTTCTATTTCATTCTTCTTGTCGTATTGCTTACCTATTCTGTATAATATATTAGAAACCCCAATAGGCGAAGTGGGTTCTATATTACAATAAACAAGCGCATATTCATAGCAAGTGATAGCCGATTCCATCATAAACTGCTTCGAAAACAGATCTCCAAGCCGGTTGTAGGTATAGGCCAAGAACCGCGCCTTATGACCCACCAATTCCCTCTCCTCAAAATGCGCTTCCATTATCTTCAATGTCCTTATGTATTCCGCACAGGCATTCACCACTTCGTCTTTTTCATAATACCCCACACCATTAATATAATGTGCCCGCGCATCCAAAAACGCAGTGTTTTGGACATTTTTGGCGGACGCACGCGGTGCGTCCCTACGGCTGTCCGTCTTATATCCATCAGCTGCAACTATCGAATCAAAATAATCTACCGCCTTCAGCAACTCCTCACGGTTACTCTGCTCATAATAGTTCTTATACAGCAATTCCGAAATCAGCATCTGGCAATAATGTTCCTCAAAATCATCCAAGCTGTCCGCCTCGGGGCTTGCCGCAAACTCCAGCATCACCGTCAAGGCACTGTCCGGCTGCTTCCACATCAGCGAGTCAATCTCCTTTAAAGCTTCGAGTGCGGCAGTCCCACTCTGAGAAGTGGTGCCCGTCAGGGCTGGGGAGTCAGGAGAATTTCCACATCTCACCATCACAGCAAGCAGAAGCCCTAATCCTAATATGTGTCGCAAGCATTTCATGCCTGCAAAATTAGTAAAATCCGTCAAACTCAATCAAAAATCTTCCCCTTTCAAAAGGTTCAGCCGCTATTTGACCCGAGGCTCAGGGAAAAAGGTAACCTTTTTTATGTTAGTGCAAAAAGTTTAGCGGACAGAAATAATTTGATATATCTTTAAATGGCGTCAATGAAGCTAACTACAGCGTCTCTGTCGTCTTTGCTAAGCTCTCTGAATTTCTCGATTGTTTTGCGAGCGTCGCTTTGGGCGTTACCATGCCACATAATGGCTTCTATGACGGTACGTGCGCGGCAGTCATGCAGACGGTCGCTTGAACCGGTACAGATGGCTGACAGACCGCGGCCCCAAAGTGGAGTGGTACGGCACCATCCTGTACGGATATCGTTGACCATGTGTAATTTGTGTTGCACATAGTCACTGTAAGGCCATATTTTCTGATTAGGATAACGGGGCAGACGTGGGTCTCCGTCAGAGAAGAAGCCGGTCGGGTCGGTAAAGATGTCATCACCGGTTTCCCATGAAGGTCTGTGACAATATGCACAGCCTAACTCGGTAAATAATTCTTTCCCGTGTTGCACTTTTTCATCACTGAGGTTACGTGCAGCTGGAACAGCCAGTCCACGGTGCCAGACCATGAAATCTGAGTATTCTTCAGCACTCATTTCGGGAACCTTAAGATTATCCGGAATCTGATCGTTCATCATGAGATAGTTGTAGATGTCGGTTGCAACGTCACCTGTGAGATTGAATTGTGGAAAGTAATCATAGAACGCAGCCTGAACATCAGGATCGTTGGCGGCGGTCTGTGCGTATGCAGCGGTCATGTAGTGCCCCATCTTTGTCGGGTGAGTCACGTTGGTGATGTTCCATATTGCATTTGCACCAGGTGCATCTTGCAGAGGACCACGTGTAAGAGCGTAGGTGTAACGTTTCGGATGTTTGGTGTTGCCATAAAGTCCGGATGCTGCCCAGTCGCTGCCAGCCCACATTGCCGGGTTGAGGCCGTTTGGCAGATACCCGTCATTGTACTCCTTCTGATATTGTGCCTTCAGGGAGTCGTCAGGAATAGCATCAATAAGGCCGGTGCCGTAGATGCCTATTGTGGATTCAAGCTTTACCACCAAGTCGCTATAGGGGATGTCGTTGCCGCCTACTTGCAAAGGGACATAGAAGGCTTTTTCAGGAATTGTGACTTCAGGATAGATGAGGCTGTATGTCTCACCATCAGGGAATTGGTTGCCCCATTCATCAACATAGCTGAGCCAGCTGATATTTATCTGTGTTTCATCAATAGGAGCTTTGAAAGGAGCAACTGCCTTTGTCTGTGGCATTCCGGTATAGGAACTCAGATAGGTGTCGTTTCTGTCAACAAGGACCAGCAGATATCCATTGCCCCAATCGTCGGCGCGATAGCGGTTCATGCGCATTCCGTGACCATATCCGGGGTGACAGGCTATACATGAACTGCGAATATATAATGGACCCAGCCCATCAAATGGTTCTGTATTCTGTGTGTAAGTACGCTCGAAGAAATATTCTCCGTATTTGAACTTGGTGGCCAATCCTGCATTTTCAGTGGCAGGAGTTGGATCCTCATACGCTGTTGAAGAAGAGTTAAAGGTCGTCCCAAGTTTACCGCCTGCGTAGGTCTCTTCTGTTATTTCAGTTGGAGTATCAGGTGGATTGCAGGAAACAAACAATCCTGCAATTAAAGCAGCGACAAGAGCAAATTTCAAATGTTTGAGTTTCATTTTTTTTCTTATTTTGATTGTTTTACCTGTTATAGTTTATTAAAGCGGTTTTGGCATTAGACAGTTTTTCGGAAAGTGTCACACAGGCTTCCATTGCTTCACCTGCTGTCGGGTCGTTTATGTTGTTTACGAAAGGAGCTGCCATGTTATTGATTTTTGTAAGAGCGTTCTCAATGGCTGACAGAACTTCTGAATCGATTTTTTGGTCAATTGTGGTCATGTAGTTGTGAACGGAATTACTCTCGTTTCTTTCTCCTTCATTGCCGCCCATATAAGCGTTTTTAACGCTGATGATGTTGTTATGGAAGTCGGTGATGGAGTTATAGCTATAAGGTGATTCCACATAGTGGATATCTTCTCCTGTGTGAGGTTTGCCTATCTTGGAGGTGCCGACTTCATCAGAGATGTCTATGCAACCGTCGATGATAGCAGCAAGAGCTTCGGTAAAGGTGACATAAGTGCTGCCTGCTTCACCTGATTTTCTCATGTTGTCACCGTAGCTGTTTGAGCTGCTGTTTACTGTAGTGTTGAATTCGAGTTCCTCCATCAAATCCTGATGTTCCTTGGAAGCAGAAGAGCCTTTCCAGCTTACTTCGAGTTGTACGCAACGGTTACGGAGGTCACCACTTACAGCAACTGCGTAAATGAGTTCGTCATCGGTGAGGCTGTTGACTTTTTTTGCTGCACCATTCTCAAAGAGGATGTATTCAATGCCGTGGAAACCTAAAAGAGCATTGCCGAGTTGTTCGCCGGCAACCACATCACCGTCTTCTGCATCAAGAAGTTCCAGCATGGCGTGATTGTTCATCAATGTCATGAAAGCGGTTTCGTCAAGTGGCCATGAGTCAATGTGAGGGTCAATGCCGAAATCAGAAGCTGCACCAAACAGAAATGCTTCGCTCTTTTCCCACCATGCACGGGCATTTAGGAAAATCTCGCAGGCTTTGTCAAGTTTGTCTTGAGTTGGATTTTCCTTAAGTGCTTTTAATTGGGCAACCAAATCATCGGTAGCATTTGCCAAATTCGTGTAGGTTGGGAAAATAGTGTGGTTAAGGTACTGGTCAACAATGGCGGTTTTCAAAGCCTTGTCGGCTTCCTCTTTTTCCTCATCGTTAGAACCACCACATGAGGTCATGGAAAATGATAATAATGCTATTGCTGCAAACAGCAAGGAGTTTTTAAATAATTTCTTCATTTTAATTTGTATTTAATATTTTATTATTTGTCAAAAAACGATTGGTTATCTTGTGAATAAGCCACTGTATGCAACGCCAATTGAGAAATATGGTTCGTCGTTGTATTGTTCCTTGAGGAAACGTTTGGAGAATTGAGCCTTGATGACGATTTGCTCAATTGGATAATAGTTGAGTCCAAAGGTCATTATGTGTCGGGATGTCCACTCGTAATCCATGGCACCTGAGTAAGGGATGTAACTGTCGTAATAGTCATAACGACCGAAGACGAAGAGTTTGTTCCCATAAAGGTTCATGGGGTGGAAAATGTCATAGCCTGCTTCAAAGCCGGCAGCCATCGCAGCTTCGCCGACTAAGGAACGCGGATAAGGCGAGAAGTCCTGGTGGTTCTGGTTTTTGTTGTAAGAGGAGATTGCGGCTGCATCGTTGAGGTGACCGTAGTCGAAGTTCCCTCTCACTATGAGACCATGTCCTTTATAATCGAATTCTGCAGTGCCAATCAATACCAGTCCTTTCACATTGGAATAGTTTTCGCTCGTGTTGGAGACGATGTCGTTATTGAAACTGTTGCCGATAAAGCCGCTTACGGCCCAGTGAAAGTTCTTTAATGAGTAGTTGTCAATGCGTGCAGCACCGGCAAGGTTGTTGGCAACCTTGAACTCGTAACCTGATGCTGAACCATTGTGTACCCAACCACTGTTGTCAAACATGTTGGAGTTCAGTCCTGGAACGACTGCCGCTTCGTAACGCCAGTTGCCGAGACGTCCCCAAATGCTGATTCCTGTTTCATGCCATGTGCAAGGTAAGATTGTAAGTTCGCCTTCCGGACGATAAGTTGTGAAGAACTCTGTAGGCAAGTGGGCATTGTTGGTTTGTCCGACTGGAACAATGATATGTCCCATGCGGATATTGAAGCCTTTGCAGAACGATTTCTGAATCCATAATTGTTCAAGGGCGACTTCACCGCCACGTTCAATCTCATGCTCAAATTCGCCCGTTTCTTCAGCCTCGACTTCTATTGCCACTTCGGTGCCACCGTGTTCAAATTCAATTTCGCTGCCGAAAGTCCAGCCTTTGCCGAAGTCATATCCCAGCATTATCACTGCGTGTGGAATATCAACACGACCATGGCCGGGAGCATCAGCGTATGAAGATGCGTGCGAATAGCGGAACATGTTGTCACTGTAGAAGTTACGGGTATAGACTGCTTCACCGTAGCTGCCTACCGTGAGTCTGTCCTTAAATTCTTTTTTAACTATGGTGTCGCTGTCAGAATTCTTTTTGTTCGTCTGGCAGACTAAGTCGTTGGAAATGAGCATCATTGCGATGATGGTGCATGATAGGATAAGTCTTTGTGATATTTTCATATTAAACTCATAATTTCATTTGCAAAAGTCGATTTTTATAATGAATTGTTTATTCACTATAAGTAGTGATTGGAGTTTGGTTTAATAGTGAAAAATGATTAGGAGCATCAGTTCGTAAATGCATAATATACAAAAAAAGCCGGCAATTTCATTTCGAAAAAGCCGGCTTGATATTGATTAGTAAATTGAAGGTTATTTCAGCAGCTCATCCAATTTTGCTTCAAGGTCTTCACCACGTAAACCTTTGGCAATAATAGTGCCATTTTGGTCGATAAGGAAGTTGCTTGGAATGTAATATATTGAATATAGGTCACTTGCGCTGTTGTCAGCATCACGGACCTGAGTCCATATAAGTTCATCATCCCTTACAGCCTTCATCCATTCGGCATCATCCTGGTCAACAGAAACCCCGAGAACCTCAAAACCTGCTTTGTGATATTTATTGTAAGCGGCTAAGACATTTGGATTTTCTTTTCTGCAAGGATTACACCAAGATGCCCAGAAGTCAACTAACGTCAGCTTATTGGCGGATACGATATCTGACAGTTTTACATCTTCACCCAATATGGTCTTTAGTGTGAAATCGATGAATGGCTGCCCGATTTCGAGTTTTTCCTGTTTGTCAATGTATTCGTTAATTGCGTCAAGATAGATTGATTTGGTGTCACCGAAATTGCTGACGAGGGCTTTAAGGGTGTCAAGAGGACAATCCTGCTTCATGTCGTTAAGAATGTAGAGAGAAGCGAAATTATTGGAATTGTTTTTGATGAAGTTGAACTTGTAGTCGTTTAACTCATCAACGATACTCTGTGCTGCAGATTCATCGTTATTTTTTTGAGCTTCCAAATAAGCAGGATAAAGTTCTTCTGACTTCTGACTCATTTGGCTGTTGAAGGTGTTGAGAAGAGCCTGGGCCTCGGAAGCTGTCACATTTGTTGCGGCCGGATTATCGATGTCGGCTACGATGGTCACGTCCTTGTTTTCGGGTAAAAATAGAATATAATCCCGCAAACCTTCAATGACTAAGAGGTAAAGATCCTGAACATCGCTTAAAGGTGCTTTCAGTTTAGCCTGCCCGTTGCTTATGGTAGTCGAGTCGATTGGTATGATGTCGTCGATGGTCACTTTGCTAAGATAAGCCATTGCGTCTTCACCATTTTGGCACTGCAAATTGACTTTGAAGGAAGGCTTGCTGCACGATACGAGTCCTAATGCTATGATTAGGATGAAGAACAGATTTTTTCTCATGATAAAACAATTATAGGATTACTATTCTTCCTTATTTCTCATCTGTTTAAGCTTTTCGGAGAGCATAGGGACAATTTTGTGGACATCGCCTACAATTCCAAGGTCGGCGACCTGGAAGATAGGTGCGTATTTGTCCTTGTTGACGGCGATGATGAGTTCTGATTCCTCCATGCCGGCGAGGTGCTGGATGGCTCCGGAAATACCCAATGCAAAGTATAGGTCTGGGCGGACGGTCTTACCGGTCTGACCTACCTGGCGATCCTGTGGCATTACGCCGGCATCGACCATTGCACGTGATGAGGAAACTTCCGCACCGATGACATCAGCGAGGTTTTGCAGTTTGCGGAAACCTTCCTTGTTGCCTACGCCTCTACCGCCTGAAACGAGTACTCTGGCTTCAGTGATGTCGATTTTTCCTCTGTTTTCTTTGACTTTCTTGATAAGTCTTACTCTGAACTTTGATTCATCGAAATTGATTGTCATGTTTTCAATTTCGCCAGTTTTTGCAGGGTCTTTCTTAGCCTTGCGCATGACGCCCGGTCGTACTGTTGACATTTGAGGACGGTTGTCGGCACAGAGAATGGTGGCCATGAGGTTGCCTCCGAAAGCCGGACGAGTCATCATCAGCTGGTTTTCAGGGGAAATGGCGAGTTTGGTGCAGTCGGCGGTGAGACCTGTGGTGTTGCGTGATGACACGCGCGGACCGAGGTCACGGCCTATTGTGGTTGCCCCGATGAGCAGTATGCTCGGCTTCTTTTCATTGATAATCTGAGTGATAGCCTGAGTGTAAGGCTCCGTAAGATAGTTGGCTAAACGTTCATCATCAACACAGATGACTTTGTCAGCACCTGAAATAATCAGGTCGTTAGCCTTGTCGGATATGTTGTGTCCCAACAGGATTGCTACGACTTTTTCGTTGAGTTGGGCTGCTAATTCGTTAGCCTTTCCTAACAGCTCGAAAGCGACATTCTGTATTATTCCGTCTCTCTGTTCGGCGAAGACGTAAATATCTTTATATTCGTTGATATCCATATTCTGAGATTTTAGATGATGAATTTTTCTTTTAATTTGTTAATAATAATATCAACAGCCTCTTCCGGTTCCACTTCATGTACAACGCCGGCCTGTTTGATGGCCTTTGCAAATGATTCCTTGACTCTTGTCGGGGAACCGCTGAGTCCGAGACGTGTTTCATCGGCATTGATGTTAGAGACATTCCATACTTCGACTTCCTTGTTGTAAGCGTTGACGATACCGCTTACGGACATGTATCGTGGTTTGAAGGAGGAGGCGAGTACTGTTACCAGCATCGGGAGTTCACATTCGAGAATTTCATAGCCGTCTTCGGTCTGTTTCTTGAGAGTGGCGGTTATCTTGCCGTTTTCGTTGACCGGAATTTCTTGTTTTGAATTGTCATTGATAGGCAGAACATTCTTGATGTTTTTTATGATGTTGCCGATTAGGGAATAGGAACCTAATTCGAAGTCTTCGAGGTAGGATACCTGAGGAAGGCCGAGCTGTTCGGCGAGTTCCGGGCCTACCTGTGCGGTGTCACCATCGATAGCCTGACGTCCGGTGATGACGAGGTCGTAGTCGAGTTGACGAAGAGTGCAGGAAAGTGCGTATGATGTGGCGAGGGTATCGGCACCAGCGAATTTTCTGTCACTCAACAGGATGGCGCGGTCAACACCCATGGCGAAAGCTTCGCGCAGTATTGCGTCAGCCTGCATGGGCCCCATGGTAACAACAGTTACATGAGCACCATATTTATCTTTCAGACGGAGAGCCAGTTCGAGGCCGCCCTTATCGTCGGGGTTCATAATGCTTGGAACACCTTCACGTATCAAAGTGCCTGTTACGGGATTGATCTTTATTTCGTTGGTGTCCGGAACTTGTTTTATGCAGACAACTATATTCATGTTTACTTATTTTAATAATTTAGATGAAATAACCATACGCTGAACTTCTGAAGTTCCTTCATAGATTTCCGTGATTTTTGCATCACGCATCATGCGCTCAACAGGATATTCACGGGTGTAGCCGTAACCGCCGTGGAACTGTACTGCCTTGGTAGTCATTTCCATTGCTGTTTCAGCTGCGAAGAGTTTTGCCATTGCTGCATCTACAGTGTAAGGCACGCCGTTGTCCTTCTTGAAGGCTGCAGATCTGACGAGAAGTCGCGCAGCCTGAATCTTGGTCTCAAGGTCGGCCAATTGGAACTGGGTGTTCTGGAAAGCACTGATGGCTTTTCCGAATTGCTTGCGTTCCTTGGTGTATTTGACCGTTTCGTCCATTGCACCCTGAGCAATTCCCAATGCCTGAGATGCAATGCCTATTCTGCCGCCATCAAGTGTTTTCATGGCTATTTTGAAACCATCACCGATTTTGCCGAGGAGGTTTTCCTTTGGCACTATGCAGTTGGTCATGATAAGTTCGCAGGTTGCGGAACCTCTGATGCCCATCTTCAGCTCTTTTTTTCCAACCTGAAATCCTGGAAAAGTTTTTTCAACAATGAATGCGGAAATGCCTTTGGTGCCCTTTGACTTGTCAGTCATGGCAAAAATGATATAAACGTTTGCATATTCGGCATTGGTGATGAATATCTTGTTGCCGTTGAGTACATAGTGGTCGCCACAGTCAACAGCCATGGTCTGCTGTGATGAGGCATCTGTACCAGCATTTGGTTCGGTCAGACCGAAAGCGCCTATCCATTCACCTTTAGCAAGTTTTGGGACATATTTGCTCTTTTGCTCAGGAGTACCGTTTTCCATAATCGGAGCAATACACAGTGAAGTGTGAGCCGACAAAATTACACCTGTTGTGGCACATACACGTGAAATCTCTTCAACGCCAATAGTGTACATCAGGTTTGTGCCACCTGCACCACCGTATTCGGCAGGTACTGGTATGCCCATAAGACCTAATTCTGCCATCTTCTTAACCGTCTCCATCGGAAAACGCTCTTGTTCGTCAACCTCTGCCGCTAATGGCTTTACCTCATTGTCGGCAAATTCTCTTATCATCTGACGAAATAACTTTTCTGTTTTGGTTAGTTCGAAATCCATAATTGATTGTAATTGATTTATTTGTAAAAAATTGTATTTTTTGCTGTGAATCTGCAAAGATACAATTAATTTTTGATTATATGATTTTTTGATTACTTTTGCACGTGTTTTAATAATCAAAAATGAATCGCACTAAACATTATTTATTCATTTCCGTCTTAATCATTGTAACTATGGGGCTTTTCAATAAATGCAAACAGAATCAGACCTTTGAGTCCGACAACTTCATCACCGGCAGTAACAAGACTTTGACCATCACCTTTCTTAAACATGCAAGTCTGATGATGTCTTTGGACAATTTCGTCATTTACTTCGACCCGGTCTCCAAGCAGGATGACATCACAATTGACTTTTCTGTGCTTCCAAAAGCAGACCTTATTTTGGTGACGCACGAGCATTTCGACCATCTTGATACTGCTGCCATAAAAATGCTGTCAAAGGATGGTACGAAAATTTATGCTTCAAAAAATGCCGCCATGCAGGTCGGAAACGCCAATGCACTGAAAGCAGGTGACACTGTTGTCATAAATGATGTGGTTTCCTTTAGAACAGTGCCGGCTTATAATATCTCACCCGAACAGCTCAAGTTTCATCCTAAAGACAGAGGTGATTTAGGTTTCGTTATTACCCTTGATGATAAAAACATATATGTGCCCGGTGATGTCGAGGATATCCCGGAAATGGCTTCCCTTACGGATATTGATATAGCCTTTATTCCTGTAAATCAGCCATATACTATGAAGATTGAACAGGCTGTTAATGCTGCCAAGATGATAAATCCTAAGATACTTTATCCGTATCATTTTTCGGATACAGACGTAAACAAACTGGTGAATTTGCTTTCGGACACTCCTATGGAGGTCAGAATTAGAAATATGCAATAATTATGAAAAAAATTTTACTATTAGTTTCAGTTTTCCTTTTTTGTTCCGTTGCTGAAGCTCAACAGGTGGATGTGACCACTGCTCGCAAGGTCGCCGAAAATTGGTCACACAATGTTGTCGGTGTAAAAAACAACATTGATTTACAGCTTGTTATGACTGATGAAGATGAAATACATTCGACAGTCTATTATTACATCTTCAACGATTATGACAACAATGGCTTTGTGATTGTTGCAGGTGACGAGAGAATAGAACCCATACTTGGCTATTCCGATGAAAGTGTGTTTGTTACAGATAATGTCCCTGAAAATATCATTTCTTTCTTTGAGGATTACAAGGAAGAAATGAATTCCATTTTCGAAAGTGGCAGGAAGATTAGGAAACATCCGAACTGGAAGACTATCATTAACGGGACTTACGCTGCAAAGGGTAATTCTGCCGTGTTGCCTTTGGTTAGCACAAAATGGGATCAGGGATGTTACTATAACTCCAAATGTCCGGTTGATTATGCAGGCCCCTGCAACCATGTCTATACCGGATGTGTGGCAACAGCCATGGCACAGGTTATGAAATATTGGAACTATCCTGAATATGGACTTGGAGAAACTGTGTATGTCAACGGAAATTATGGCAATTTGTCTATAGTTCACGGTGATGTCCATTTCGACTGGAACAGCATGCCAAACAATGTTTATAGTCCCAATGATGCTGTGGCGACGCTTATGGTCAACTGTGGTGTCAGTGTCAGAATGGACTATTCTCCGTCAGGCAGTGGCGCAAGCATGGGAAAGGTGGTCTCTGCTCTTCGCAATCATTTTGGATATGATGATGCTGTCGTAAACAATCACAAGTCAGACTTCAACCAGTATCGTTGGATTGAAATGCTGAAAGAACAGCTCGATGCCGGCCAGCCAATGGAATATAGCGGCCGTAACGCTTCAGAAGGTCATGCTTTTGTTTGTGATGGTTATGATAATAACAATATGTTCCATTTTAATTGGGGATGGAGTGGGTATTACGACGGATATTTCGCGATGAATCATCTTAATCCTGGCAATTACACTTTCAACAGCGATCAAACGTGCATAATGAATATCGTACCAGATCCGACAAAGATATGCCACATACCTCATAATATAAGTGGCTCAATTACGGGAAATACCGTGAATATCACTTGGGATGAACCGGATCCGGATACAGTGGAACTTGTCGGTTATCAAATTGTTTGCAACGATGTCGTGGTCGATACCGTCACCAAAAACTCATATACCGGCGAGTATGGTTATGGCAACTTCCACTTCTGCATTCAAGCAATGTATGACAACGGTTGCCTTTCCGACATAATAAGATGTATCGATGCTTTTGGTAGTTATCCTCTTCCAGTCGATGACCTCAGTGCTGATATACATTCCGAAAATGTGATACTCACATGGAATGTGCCGCATCATACCGCATATTTTGACCATTTCGACATTTATAAAGATAATGTTCTATTGGCTTCAACTACAGATACATCATACATTGATGTTGTGCCTGATGGTACATATCATTATTGTGTGATTGTCAATTATGAGGATGAGCTGTTCTCTGATTCTGACTGCATTGATGTGGAAGTTGAAACACAATGCCTTCCTCCGACCAACATTGAAGTGACTCGTATTCAAGGTGGGTATTATATTAAATGGGAGCCATCTGCCGACACATATCCTATTGCCTATTCGTTCTATAAGAATGGTGTGATGATGGCTGATTCGCTCTTGAGTAGCCATTATTATGACAATGATGTCACTGGTCTGGTGAGATTTGGTGTGAAGTCGATATACAATTTCTGTGAATCAGACATCACCGATTTCATGTTTGATGGAATTGAAAATGTCGAATCTTATGACTTCAAGGTATATCCAAATCCGTTTGCAACGACCGTAACTGTCAGCAGAAATGCATCGTGCATTCCTATGGATGTGGAATACATCGTCACTAATATTACCGGTCAAGTAGTTTATCGCACAACGACAACGAACGTTTTTGAATGGACCCCTGCAAATGACATAGTTGATGGGATGTATTTCATTAGTGCTTATGTTGATGGGGTGAGGGTTCAAACATCAAAGGTGGTTTATCAGCAGTAATTTATATTTCTATCCGTTGTCTGTAGTTTTGTCGGAATAATTTGTAAAATTCTGACAGAATGTCGTATATTGTCCTCCAATAATTGTTGGCACGCAAGTTGATGATTATTGGGCAGGAGGATTTTGAAATTATGAATTACGATAAATTTACAATAAAATCTCAGGAGGCTTTACAAGAAGCCGTAAGGATAGCTCAGGGAAATGGCCAGCAGGTTGTTCAAACCGGACATCTTTTCAAGGGAGTGCTTCATTCCGGCGAAGACATAGTCAATTATGTCTTTAACAAACTTGGTGTTCAGGTTAACAACCTTAATCCATTGCTTGACAGTATAATCAAATCATATCCGCAGTCATCCGGCACCGACCCGTATCTGTCACAGGATGCCAATCGTGTGTTGAATGCCGCGTATAACAAAGCTAACAAGATGGGTGATAATTTTGTCGCCCTGGAACACATTCTTTTGTCTTTCTTTGAAATCCGTGACGATGTTTCACAGATGCTAAAGGATCAGGGAATATCTCTTAATGCAATGGAGAAAGCCATTGCGGAATTGCGAAAAGGCAACAAGGTTAAGGATGAGAATGCTGAAAACCAGTATAATACCCTTAACCGTTTTGCAAAGAACCTTAATGAAATGGCCTTGAAGGGAAAGATAGACCCCGTCATAGGTCGTGACGAAGAGGTAAGACGTGTGCTTCAGATTTTGTCGCGTCGTACCAAGAACAATCCTGTTCTTGTGGGTGACCCAGGTGTCGGTAAAACGGCAGTGGTTGAAGGCATAGCACAGAGAATAGTTCGTGGCGATGTTCCTTCCAATCTGAAATCAAAACAGATTTATTCACTTGATATGGGTGCTCTGCTTGCAGGCGCCAAGTATCAGGGAGAGTTTGAGGAACGTTTGAAAGGTGTTGTGAATGAGGTCGTTGCATCCGAAGGCGATATCATCCTTTTCATTGATGAGATTCATACGTTGGTCGGTGCAGGCAAGACGCAGGGTGCAATGGATGCTGCAAACATCCTGAAACCGGCATTGTCGCGCGGTGAACTTCATGCAATAGGAGCCACGACCCTCAAAGAATACCAGAAATATTTTGAAGAGGACAAGGCTCTTGAAAGACGTTTCCAGAAGGTGATGATAGACGAACCTGACGAACTCAGTGCCATCTCAATACTTCGTGGTTTGAAGGAAAGATATGAAACTCACCATAAGGTAAGAATAAAAGATGATGCGCTGATTGCGGCAGTCCAATATTCAAAACGTTATATTACAGACAGATATCTGCCTGACAAAGCTATTGACCTTATAGATGAGGCAGCATCCAAACTGCGTTTGGAGATGAATTCCGTTCCTGAGGACATCGATGAAATTGAAAGAAAGATCCGTCAGCTCGAAATCGAGAGGGAAGCCATCAAACGTGAAGGAGATACCGAGAAGATGGCAAATCTTGACGAACAGCTTGCAAACCTGCGCCAGGAATATTCTAAGATGTCGGCAAAATGGGAACTTGAACGTTCCTGTGTTGAGGATATCCAAAAGAACAAGAAGCAGATTGAAGAATGGAAGTTTGAGGCTGATAAGGCTGAACGCAGTGGTGATTATGAAAAGGTTGCCGAGATACGTTATGGCAGGATAAAGGAAGCTGAGAATGCCATCAATGACGCGCAAGAGAAACTGAAGTCCGTAGCAGGTGACAATCCTTTGATTCGTGAGGAAGTCGGCGTTGAGGATGTTGTGTCTGTAGTGTCAAAGTGGACTGGAATACCGCTGACCAAGCTGATGAAGAGCGATAAGGACAAACTGCTTCATCTTGAGGAAGAACTTCACAAGAGGGTGGTCGGACAGGATGATGCAATAGAGGCATTGGCTGATGCAGTGCGTCGAAGCAGAACAGGACTTCAGGATCCGAACCGTCCTATAGGCTCGTTCATATTTCTCGGCACCACAGGTGTCGGCAAGACCGAACTTGCCAAGGCTCTTGCAGAAATGCTGTTTGACGATGAATCGATGATGACACGTATTGATATGTCTGAATATCAGGAGAAGTATTCGGTTTCCCGTCTGATAGGTGCTCCTCCAGGATACGTCGGATACGATGAGGGTGGCCAGCTTACTGAGGCTGTACGTCGTAAACCGTATTCGGTGATATTGCTCGATGAAATTGAAAAGGCTCATCCGGATGTTATGAACGTATTGCTTCAGGTACTCGATGACGGACGTCTGACTGACGGCAAGGGCAGAACGGTTGACTTCAAGAATACCATAGTAATAATGACATCAAACATAGGTGCTTATCTTATTCAGGAAAAACTTGAAGGCATCAATGGCTCCAATCGCAAGCAAATTATTGAGGAAACCAGAAAGGAAGTCGATGAGCTGCTGAGAAAGTCGATAAGGCCTGAATTTCTGAACAGAATTGATGAAATAGTCATGTTTAATCCATTGTCGCAGTCCGATATTCTCCAGATTGTCAAACTTCAGTTCAATCATGTGGCCGGGATGCTTGAAAAACAAGGTGTTGTTGTGCAGCTGACAGATAAGGCCGCCGAGTGGTTGGCAAAGGAAGGTTACGATCCGGGATATGGTGCAAGACCTATTAAGCGACTGATTCAAAGGACGTTGCTCAATGATTTGTCGAAGAGACTGTTGTCGGGTGATGTCAGCAAGGACAAACCGATTGTCATTGATGCAGGCTCAGATGGCTTGATTTACAGATAAAAAATAGTAATTGTAAAAGTTGGGAGGCGATTGGCATGGATGCCGGTCGCCTCTTTTTTTGTGTTGCCCCGCTCGGTCGGATTTCAATCCGAGCGCACTGAATATGCGGAATTACGAGATGCCGCTCGGAGTCAGGCATGATGAGGTGAGGTCGGGAATGACGCGAAATTTTTTGCGATTATCAATTCTGAGTTATTAATTTGTATTATCTTTGCAACGCATTTGGTTCCGTAAGGATCAAAAGGGAATTTGGTGCAAAGCCAAAACTATCCCCGTAGCTGTGAGTTCTTTACAATGCCGGTCTATTTGCCACTGTAGGATCTTCTTATGGGAAGGCGACCGGACAGAACGAGTCAGAAGACCTGCCAACTGCAAATTAACAGTAGCTTTCGGGTGAAAAGGCGACGGGATATAATCGAATATTCTATCATTTTTCCATCCGCTACCATTGTGTAACTTTAAAACTCTTATTAAAATGAGAAAAAATTTACTTTTGTTGGTAGCTTTTCTGATGGGATTGTCAGGAAACATCTTTGCACAGAATGGACCTTATCCGCCTGCTGCCGGCCAGGAAGGGTCAACAGCTATTCCGGTTAATTCGGACCAGTTTGTCTGCTGGGCTACAGGCATTCAGTTAACTCGTGGTTATCAGAATATTGCAAACCCGCCTGCTAAGGTGTCTTTCGGATATCCGGCATTGGGACTGGGTGTCGCTGAAGGAGGCTCGATGGAGGTGGTAAGCCTCGGTGATGCAGGTGAAGCTATTCTGACTTTCGACCGTCCAATTGTCAATGGACCTGGATTCGATTTTGCAGTGTTCGAAAATTCATTTGATGACTATTTCCTTGAACTGGCTTTTGTTGAAGTCAGCTCCGACGGCGTGAACTTCTTCAGATTCCCTGCTGTCTCCCTTTCTTCTGAGACTGAACAGATTGGAACGTTCGGACAAGTTGATGCAACGATGATCCACAACTTGGCTGGTAAATATCGTCAAGGGTATGGAACTCCTTTTGACCTTGATGATGTTGCCGACAATGCAGGATTGGATGTCAATAATATCAGATTTGTCAAGCTGATTGACGTCATCGGCTGCATTCAGGATGAATATGCAACTTACGACTCTCAAGGACATAAGGTCAATGACCCATGGCCGACTGAATTTAATTCGTCAGGATTTGACCTTGACGGAGTAGGCGTCATCAATGCCGGTTCTCCATACGAAATCTCAAATTTCAATGAATTGTCCCTTGCACCTGATTCCTATTGGGATGGCAGTGATGGAACAGGCGGATTTACCTCCGGAATAGTCAGATATGTGAATAATTATGATGCTTTATATTACTCATGGAGCGGCTTTGCATATTCCAACATGAGAGACGATACTACGGGCGGATACACAAATCAGTTCAGCGCTATAACACGTGGTGGCATGGAAGCCGATGATGAAGGCGGTACAAATTACGCAGTGGCATACGTGGCAACAGATTGGATGAATGATTATAGTGCGATTCCTGTTGAGGCAAATTTTGTCAATCCAGCAAAAGAAGATGTGGCATATGTTGTGAACGGATTTTTCGTCACAAACGCCACATATACTTACCTCTCAATGCGTGATGGTGACGGATTCGCCAAGAAATTCGGCGGTGATTCTGGAAATGACCCTGACTGGCTGACACTCAATGTTTTCGGTATAGATATAAATGGAAATCCAACAGACACAGTCGTGTTCTATCTCGCCGATTTCAGGTTTGATGACAATTCACAGGATTACATCGTTGACAATTGGCGTTGGGTTGACCTTGCTTCTCTGGGCGAAGTTACTGGTTTAAGAATGTTTCTCGAATCAACTGATTCGGGCGCTTATGGAATGAATACACCTGCATATTTCTGCATCGACAATATGTACGTTAATGTCGGTCAGAACGAGGCCATTAGAGATGTGGAGAACAATAATGCTATTTCTGTATATCCAAATCCTACCTCAGGGAAATTTTACATAAGTACTGATACATACAGCACAGTTGATGTTTATAATGTGAACGGACAGATTGTCAGTCATTTCGATACAGACGGTAGAAACTGCATCGACATCTCTGATTTGTCAACAGGCATGTATTTCGTACGTATTGCAAGCGACAATGGTGTCGTGACCAAGAAACTTATAAAGAAGTAATCCGTTTTATCCATGGGCCACAGGATTTTTTTCTGCATGACCGTGATGTTCATGGTCGTTTGGGGGAAACTTATGGCTCAGGATGTTCAAGATACAGTTGTCCTGAAAAGCGTTGAAATCGTTGGTTTTACCGCTGACAGGCTGTTTGAGAAAGAAGAAGCCGGAATGAGGGAGACGAAGGTCGATTCCATCGTCATGATGGAGAAGATCAGTTCCTCTCTTTCCGACTTGCTTTCTGAAAACACACCGATATTCATCAAGAACAATGGAAGAGGGGCACTTGCAACTGCTTCATTCAGAGGCACTGCAGCATCTCATACACAGGTCGTGTGGAACGGTATTAACATTAATTCGCCGATGACGGGCAGTGTCGATTTTTCGCTGATACCGGTGTATATTATAGATGATATCAACCTTAAACACGGAACAGCCTCAATTGCCGACAATAGCGGAGGCTTGGGAGGCTCAATAAATATCGGTAATTACGACACTCATGACACATGCTTTACTCTTAAGTATGTGCAGGGAATCGGTAGTTATCACACCTTCAACGAATATCTCGGGGTCGGATGGGGTAATAGAAAGATTTCCCTCAAAACGAGAGTGTACCATAACTATTCCAAGAATGATTTTACATTCGTCAACCGCAGAATCAAAGTTTATAATCCTGTAACCGGTTTGTACGAATACCCCATAGACACTAATGACAATGCGTCCTATAAGATATATGGACTTCTTCAGGAAATATATTTTCACATCAATGGAAACAATGCATTGTCGGTAAAATACTGGGGACAGAGAGCCGACAGGTCAATTCCGCAGGTGACGAGCTATGAGGGCCCGGAAAATTCAAATCTTAACAACCAAAAAGACGATGATAATAAGGTGGTCGTCGATTGGACACATTATGGCTTGAAGTCGGAACTTGTTGTCAGAAGCGGCTTTTCGAATAAGCATCTTCTATATACTCTTCGAAATTTTGTCTCAGGTGTAGGCATTATTCCTGCGATTTATTCCGTAAGCATGTCAAATAGTTTTGTCAACAGTGCAAAATATACTTATAATTTTTCCGAAGACTTCTCGATAGAGGCCAGCTTTGATGCAAATTTCCACAAAGTCAGCTCGACTGATACGATTCAGCATGTGGGCTACGATGCTGTCCGTCAGGAATATTCGGCTTTCATGTCTATAAACAAAAGTTTTTGGAAAAGGTTGAATATGACGCTTATGATGCGTGAGGATTTGGTTGACGGCAAGTTTGCACCGCTGATTCCGTATTTAGGTTTCGATCTCAAGATACTGAAGAAAGCCGATTTTATCGTCAAGGGAAACATTGCTCGAAATTATCATCAGCCTACACTGAATGATTTATATTGGATTCCCGGCGGAAACAGGGATTTGTTGCCTGAAAACGGCTTTGGTTTTGAACTTGGCTTGGAATATCAGTATGTTGTACCTGATTTCAAGATTAAGACCGAGGTTACCGGTTTCAGGAATGATGTCAACAACTGGATAGTGTGGATTCCGAGTTTTAAGGGGTATTGGCAGCCGATGAATATAAGTAGGGTATTGGCGCAGGGCATTGAGGCTAGCCTGTCGGCTGAAAAGAGTATTAAAAATGTATATATCAGGGTGTCAGGGAATTATGCTTATAATCATGCGAGAAACTATGGCGATATAGATGTCTGGGGTGAGGATTCCTACGGCAAGCAGCTTGTGTATATTCCCCTGCATTCCGCCAATGCTCTCGTCAATGTGACTTACCGAAAGTTTTTCGTTACATATCAGTTTAACTATTATAGCGAGCGCTATACTACTTCAACCAATGACATCACCCGTCGTGACTGGCTTTATCCTTACTTTATGAGTGATGTTTTTGTGGGCAAGGATTTCAATTTTAAGAATTTTGATTTTTCTGTCGAACTGAAGATATACAATTTGCTAAATGAGTCGTATCATTCAGTACTTTACAGGCCAATGCCAGGTCGAAACTTCCTTTTACAATTAGTATTTGAAATTTAATAACAATTTAATAACACTAAAATGAACACAAAAACAATATTATTTTTAATTATCAGCGTGATATTTATTCTGAGCGGCTGTATGCCTGACGACCCTGGTCCTGTAACGCCGCCCGATATCAATGAATCCCATTCGGGATTGTTTATCGTAAACGAAGGCAATTTTATGTATGAAAATGCTTCGTTGTCATACCTTGATTTTGAAACCGACAGCGTTATGAACAACGTATTCTATGACGTCAATAACATACCTCTTGGTGATGTGGCACAGTCGATGGTAATCATGGACAGCACCGGCTTTATTGTTGTCAACAACAGTGGCAAGGTCTATGCTATCAATACCAACACTTTTGAGGTTGTAGGCAAAATCACAGGACTGACATCGCCGCGCTATATGCATTTTGTCAGTAAAACAAAAGCTTATATAACAGATATTTACGCCAAAAGTATAGCAATAGTCAATCCATCGACGTACGAAATAACCGGACATATTGATGTTGACAACCATGAATCTCAGTATTATCAGCATTCAACAGAGCAGATGGTTCAGTATAAGAATTTTGTGTTCACCAACTGTTGGAGCTATGACAATAAAATCCTTGTAATCGACACTGAAACCGACCAGCTTGTGGATTCGATTGAAGTTCTGAAGCAGCCTACATCACTGGTGATTGACAAAAACAGTCAGATATGGACCATCACCGACGGCGGATTTAATGGAAGCCCGTATGGCTATGAGGAACCAGGGCTTATAAAAATTAATCCCGAAACAAGGACTGCTGAAATCGTGTATCGTTTTGAACTTGATGATTCACCTTCAGAGCTGAAAATCAACGGTTCGGGTGATACGGTATATTTCCTGAATCGTAACGTTTATCGCTTTGCAATAGATAATCCTTCTGACATTCAGCTGTTTGCCGAAAACAATTCTTCGAGTTCGTACAACGGCTTTTACGGGCTTGCTGTTGACCCGCAGACTTCGTTGGTTTATGTGTCTGATGGTCTGAATATGATTAAAAATGGCATAGTGTATAAATATTCCCCTTCCGGTGAGTTGCTGAAATCGTACAAGGTCGGGCTTATTCCAGGTGAATTCTGTTTTAAGTGATTCATGTGCCCTGGTGTCCCGATAAGTTTATCTCTATTGGATTTATTCCACTTTTATGCTGCGGATTGAGCCGGTGTGACTGTCGTAAAGGACATATTTGTTCTTAGCCATGTCGAAGTTCATCATCTTTCCGAGCTGCGGCAGTTGATAGATGCCTCCACAATAAGTCTTGTTTTTGTATCTTGCATATATTTCTGCAGTGACAGGAATTCTGTATTTTATGCCGTTTTCCTTAAGTTTGGGCTCTTTCTTTACCGACTGATTTCGTGGAATGACTGAGATGGTTATCTGTGAGTTGCTGTTTCTTGTGCTGCTGCAGATGCCGGTTTCTTCGGAGAAACAGAGAACCGAAGTTTCCTTGTTGACGTTGTCGGCTGTCGGAGAGAAAATGAACGAGTGTACATGCTCGTTTTTCGAGGTGCTGCCGATAAACATGCTTAAATAGCTGTCCTCGGTCTGCTTGAGTGACGAAGCGAGGTATCTGAAGGCTTCGACTGAATAGTTTGTTTCCTGATATCCGGAAAGCAGGTCAAGTCGCTGTTGGCGGATTTCCATCATGGAGTTGAGTGCGGCTTCTGCTTTTTCTTCAGTTGACATCTCTTCAGTTGAAGTTATTATTTCGTAAGCTGTGTCTGTGTTGTCGGAGATGGTGTCGGTAAGTGATATCAATGACGGAACAACCGAGTAGTTGTTAAATGGAACTGTCGCATTCTTGGAACTGAAAGCCAGTTGTTCATCATCTGCTTTATCCGTAATGTCATTATCGCTGATTGTTCCTAATCCGATGAGAATACCGTTTTCGTCAATATGGACATGACATTCCGATTCCGATTTTGCCGTTGATTCATTTTTGATGTAGAAACGTGCATTTTCATCTGCCTCGATAAAAGGTTTCAAGATTATGTCGTCAATGGAATAGTATCTCTTTTCCTTTTTCACGACATCTTCAATACCAAGCATGCTTTCGGCATAATCGGCATAAATGCCTGGTTTTGTGATGTTCTCGGAATAGTGGACTTCTACTATGAAGGAAGTTTTAGGCAGTGCACACAAAACGCCGCTGCTTATGGAATCGTTATACTTAACCATTGAAATCTGCGCATTCGTGTTTATCACACAAATCAGTGACAAAATTGTAATCAGTATATTTTTTTTCATACATTAAATATTATTGAACTTTTGACTTTCTACATTCAACTTTTCAGCCATCTCATGCACATAAAATGGCCTTTCGGACAGTGTTCGTAGCCGAGTTTGCTGCACGGACGGCATTTTAGGTTTTTGTTTTCAACGATTTCCGACTTGCCTTTGAAATCAACCGGATAATAAGGATACATGCCGAATTCGGGAATTGTGTTCCCCCAGAAGGATGTTATGTCTTTTTTGAATGCGGCTGCGATATGCATCATTCCGGTATCTCCGGTGAATACGCGGTCTGCGTTGCGTATCACCTGGGCCGACTGGTTTATGGTCAGTCTGTCGGTGAGATTGAATACATTGCTGCATCGAAGTATTATCTTGCTGCCCTCAACTCTGTCTTCCTTGCCGCCTATGATGTATATTTTATTGGTTCTCATATTGTTGCATATTTGAACTATGATGTCGGTCGGAACAATTTTGGTCTTGTGTTGTCCGCCGATGGCGAAGACGAAATAGTGTTCGGGTAGTTCAAGGCCTGTAGGCATTTTTTCTTTTTCATCGATGAAGTAATCTAATCCTCGTCCGTCGTTTTCAACCCCCAGTTTTTTCACGGCACCGAAATATCTGTCAACCACATGCACTTTCGGCAGCAGGTTTATTTTGAATTTGGTGATAAGGAATTTTTTGAAATCCAACTTATTGAAAGAAGCCCCCGGTTTCCTTAGCCGTCTGCGTATTATGTGCGATCGCGTGTTGTTGTGCAAGTCAACAATGAAATCGTAGTTTTCGGCTTTAAGTTCGCTTACAGTCGTTTTTATGTCTCCATCGAAAAGAATCACTTTGTCAATATAGGGATTATTTGCAACGAGAGTGTTGTAGCATTTCTTCGTGAGGAAATGCAAAGTGCAATCAGTTTGCTGTTTGAGGCATCTGACAACGGGAGAGGTGAGGACTATGTCGCCTATTGAACTGAGGCGTATGACAAGTACTTTCATTTTCATTGTTACTTGAATCTGCAAATGTAAAATTTTTTTTGAAAAGTTGTTGTATTTTTGCGGCATGAACGAAGCCGAATATTATTTTATCGATTCCCACACACATCTTTATGCCAGTCAGTTTGATGTGGACAGAGTTGATGTCATGCAGCGGTGTCTTGACAACAATGTCAGGAAACTGGTTATGCCCAACGAAGATTATATGTCGATAGCTCCTTTGAAGTCCATGCTTAGTAATTATAAAGGAATATGTTATGGTGCTATGGGGTTGCATCCGACATCAGTAAATGACGGATACAAGCATGAGATGGAGCTGATAGGGGAGGAATTGTTCAACGGTGATACCGGTTATGTGGCGGTAGGGGAGATTGGCATGGACCTGTATTGGGACAAGACTTATATGGATTTTCAGAAGACGGTGCTAAGGGAGCAGTTTTCGTGGGCTTTGCAACTGGATCTTCCAGTGATAATTCATAGTCGCAGTTCGGAGAGTGTTGTCTTGGATATCCTTGATGAGAGCGAATTTCAGGATGTCAGAGGAATATTCCATTGTTGGAGTGGAACCATGGATGAGACCATTCGCGCGATGAGGCATGAAAATTTTTATTTCGGGGTAGGGGGGACATGTACTTATAAGAAGTCTAAAATTCCGTCATTTTTTGATTTTTTGGATTTGAACAGGGTTGTTCTGGAAACTGATTCACCGTATCTGCCTCCTGTGCCATATAGGGGACAGCGGAATGAGAGTTCTTATATTCCTCTGATTGCTAATAAATTGTCAGATAATTTAGGTGTTCCGGTGGCGACTGTAGCCGGCATCACAAATAAGAATGCGGAGAAGATTTTTGGAATATAATATAAGAAATTGTCCTTGTAATCAACTGATTATCAGTGGTTGTTAACAAATTATTAAAAAATGGTGAATTAAAAATAATCAGTAATTGATTTAATTGAAAAAAAAGTACTAATTTAGCAGGCAAAATTTTTAAGCGGTATAGAGTGTCCTGTTGAGGTGCTCTAAAGTGGCTTAAAATCAAGTCCGGAGAGATGACCGAGTGGCTTAAGGTACACGCTTGGAAAGCGTGCGTTCTGCAAAACGGAACCGAGGGTTCGAATCCCTCTTTCTCCGCTGAAATTTATTAGAAACAAAAAAATAAACAATTAATTAAAAAAATTATGAAAAGATTATTTTCGTTATTAGCAATGGCATTTTTGCTAACATTTGTAACAGTTAACGCTTTCGCTCAGAATGCTGCACAACCAGCAGACGAACAGCAAACAACAGAACAAGTGGCAGAGGAAACCACAACTCCTGCACCAGCACAGTCAGCAGTTCCTGAAGATCAAGTGCAGCAGAAGAAATCATTTCACTATGTATTAAAGGAAAAATTCATCGAAGGTGGTCCTGGATTTATGGCTACCGTTCTTTTGTGCCTCATATTCGGTTTGGCATTGGTTATTGAAAGAATTATCTATTTGACAATGTCAACCACCAATTCTGATAAATTGTTAGGTGAGATTAAGGCTGCCCTCAAGAATGGCGGTCCTGAGAAGGCAATGTCAATTTGCAAGAACACCCGTGGTCCTCTCGCAAGTGTCTTCTATGAAGGTCTTGCAAAGTATGATGACGGCATTGACCAGGTTGAGAAAGCTTTAGGTGCTTATGGTAGCGTTGCTACAGGTAACCTTGAGAAGGGACTCAGCTGGATAGCACTGTTTATCTCTCTTGCTCCATCCTTGGGATTTATGGGAACTGTCATCGGTATGATTGCAGCATTCGATAAAATTTCCGTTGTAGGTGAAATGTCTCCAGCTGTTGTCGCAGGCGGTATGAAAGTCGCTCTTCTGACAACCCTGTTCGGATTGATAGTAGCAGTTGTTCTTCAGGTTTTCTACAACTACATCCTTGCCAAGATTGAAAACATTGTCATTGACATGGAAGATTCATCAATTGAATTCCTTGATATCGTTGCAGACAGCATGGATAATAAGTAATCCATTGAATAATAACAATAAATAAAATAAAGAGTTATTATGGCAACATCAAAGATATTTAATATAGTAGGCAAGATACTATGCTATATACTCTTCGCTATCGGTGCTTTTTTGGGTATTATGTTGATAGTGAAGAGCAGAGCAATAGCATCTGACGTGGCTGTCGGCAACCAGTGGGTACTTCCGGCGGTGTATATAAGCGAAGTGGCACTCATACTTGCCATTATAATTGCCTTATTGTTCCCGTTGTTCTTCACACATCATACTAAGAAAGGTATTATAAAAGCCGTTATTTTTATAGTAGCTGCAATAGCAGTAATTGCAATAGCATATCTTTTACCGGACGCTCAGCTTTCAGAGGAATTCATGAGTAATCCTGACCTTAACGTCAATCCAACTATTTCAAAGTGGGTAGGCACAGGTTGTTACCTTGCATATTTCCTTACTGCTGGTGCAATTATTGCGATTATATATGGTGCAATATCCGATTTATTAAAGAAAGGTAACGTATAATCATGCAGATTAAGAGAAAAGCTAAGAAAAAAGTTCCACCAATCAACGCCAGTTCAATGGCTGATATCTCCTTCCTGTTGCTTGCCTTCTTCCTGATGACAACAACAATGGATGTGGATACAGGTATTGCAAGAAGACTGCCGCCGCCAGTTCCGCCTCAGGAGGATATTCCTGATATCAAGGAACGTAACATTTTGGCAGTCAGTATCAATAAGAATGACTGGGTAATGGTGAACAACAGGCCTATGGATGTCAGAATGTTGAAGGAAGAGGCAAAGAACTTCCTCTCCAATCCTTTCAACAGTCCTGATCTTCCAGAAAAACGTATGGATACTATTCCTGCGCTTGGCGGATTATATGAGGTCTCCAAAGGCGTCATCTCTTTGAAAAACGACAGAGGTACGTCATACGATATGTACATAAGGGTACAGGACGAATTAACTAAGGCTGTCAACGAACTGCGTGATGAACTGTCGAAAAAAGCATTCGGCGTTCCTTTCACAAGCCTTAAGGAAGAAACTAAAATCGAAGCCATCAAAAAGGCAATTCCTATCGCAATCTCTGAGGCAGAACCTGAGGAATATTAATAACCAATGTAAAAAAACATCACTATGTCAAAATTCATTAAAAGTGAAAAGAAAGAAGTTCCACAGATGTCAACATCTTCCATGCCTGATATCGTGTTCATGCTTATCTTCTTCTTTATGATTACAACTACTATGAGACAGGCTGATCCATTGGTTAGAACTAATGTTCCGGAAGCTTCTCAGGTAGAAAAGCTTGAAAGAAAATCACTTGTAAGCTATATCTATATTGGACCTCCTTCCAATAAGAAACTTGGTAATGAATCCCGTATTCAGCTGAATGATAGCTTCAAGACTCTTGATGACATACCTGACTTCATAATGATGGAAAGGGAATCCCGTGATGAGGTGGACCGTAAACTTATAACCACTTCCATAAAGGCTGACCAAACCGTCAGAATGGGTATTGTTACCGATGTAAAACAGCAGCTTCGTGAAGTCGGTGCATTCAAAATCTCCTACTCGGCACGAAAAACTGCACATGATTAAAAAATTACTCTATAAGTAAAAAATGTTAAAAATCTGCTGGTAGCATTTATCAGCAGATTTTTTTTTGCGAAACATCTAATTTTTTTTTATTATCTTTGCAAATAATTAAAATTTGCGTTGGGAAATGGAGCAAAATCAATCTGCTGAAAAAACAAAAGTCTTATTCATTACACAGGAAATACTCCCATATATTGATCAAACTATAAAAGGAACTATTTGCCGTTATCTGCCCCAGGGTATTCAGGAACGTAACAAGGAAATCAGAACGTTTATGCCTAAGTTCGGGCTAATAAACGAACGACGTAACCAACTGCACGAAGTAATCAGACTATCAGGCATGAACCTCATTATTGATGATGTCGATCATCCTATCATCATCAAAGTGGCTTCCATCTCCCAGGTAAGAATACAGATTTATTTCATCGATAACGATGAATACTTCAAACGCAAATTCATATTCAGAGACGCATCTGGAACATTTTTCGACGACAATGACGAACGCTCCCTCTTCTTCTGCCGCAGTGTGCTTGAAACAGTGAAAAAACTCGGCTGGGCTCCGAATATTGTCAACTGCCACGGATGGATGGCTGCTTTTGCCCCGCTTTATGTCAATAAAATGTACAGGGACAATCCTCTTTTCACTACTTCAAAAGTGGTGACAACCATCTATGAGGATGACTTTCAGGAAAAAATGTCAGATACACTCTATGAAAAACTGAAATACGACGGATTGAAGGAGGACGAACTGGCGGCCTTTAAAACGGCAGACTACATCACCCTTATGAAATCTGCAATCGACAATTCCGATGCTATTATTTTCGCGGAAAAGAATGTCAATCCGATCCTTACCTCGTACGTAAAAAGCAAAAATCTGCCTTATATTTCATATAACAGATATGATATTGATTATTTGTCCGAAACAACAGATGCTTTTTTCGACGAAATAATTGAATACTAAATTATGCTGAAAAATATTTTTTCGGGCTTGTTAAAAATAGCCGGTTTCTGCCTTCTGCTGTCATTTGTGACAACGGGCTGCAAACCTGATGATAATGGGATAGGAATTGAAATCATCGATTCCGATATTTTTGTCCCATACAGAGACACATTGTATGTCACAGCCGTCACAGCTGTGCAGGATTCAACGTCATCGAGCGGTTTCAGTGATAATGAAACTTACCCTGTCGGCTGCATGTTCGACCCTATGTTCGGAAAGACTTCTTCTTCTCTTGCAGTAACATTCGGCCTGACGTCGGAAAATCCGGAATTTTCCAAAGCGACAGGTGTGGATTCAGTTGTGCTGTCCATGGCTTATTCGGGAAACATTTACGGCGACAAGTTATGTCCGCAGACTTTCAGAGTGTATGAACTCAATGAAAAATTGGAGGGAACGTATTTCTCAAATTACAGATGCCGCCATTCCGCTGTTGAATTGGGCAGCAGGACTTTCATGCCTTCTCTTGATTCGGTTTATGTTGACGGTGGGCTGATTGCTCCTGTATTGAGGATAAAACTCGACAATTCCCTCGGTGAACGTATCATCACTGCCGATTCAAGTTACCTTGCATCCGACACGGCTTTCATAGATTTGCTCAATGGCATATACATTACTCCGGATGTGGTTAATACCCCAGGCAGCGGCGCACTTGTGCATTTTTATCTTGAGGATGACCTCACATTCATAAAAATCTATTATCACAATGATACTACAGGAGGACTTTCCTATCGCTTGAATGTGACTGAAGACCTCGTAAGATATTTGGAATACGACCATTTCGACTATCAGGATGCATCACCTGAAATCAGGACGGCAGTAAACGACACTGCAAGGGGAGAGGAAAAACTGTATGTACAGTCGCTCAGCGGACTTTTCGCAAATATTTTCATTGAAGGTATCGATTCCATAGCTGCAAAAGGAACCATCGCGGTTTCCAATGCTGTTTTGTCGTTTCATGTCGATCCGTCATCATATTATATTTCAATGCCAACCGAATACGAACTTGTCAGAATCAAGAGTGACGGGACAACTGCAACGGTGCCTGATGCCTACCTCAATGCTTCATATTATGGCGGCACTTATAATTCTGAGACTGGTATTGTCAGTTTCAGGGTATCAAGCCTGATGCAGGAATATTTCTACGGAACTATTGAAAACTATGGCCTGTATTTGGTTGTCAAATATGCAAGCTATACTCCGGCCCGTGTGGCGCTGTATGGCAGCAACCCTTCTGATCCAACCAAGCGCATTATGCTCGACATGACTTACTCCGTCGTGTTGCAAGACTAACAATATCATGCAGTGTGTCGTTAAATCGCTAAGTGTGTTCTGTGGCTCATGTATGGGCTTTGATGACCATTATCGCAAGGTGGCTGAAAACCTTGGTGTAATGCTCGCCCAGAAGGATATTAAACTGATTTATGGCGGGTCAAATATCGGTCTTATGAGAATACTTGCCGACTCGGTCCTTGACAATGGCGGACTGGTTGTCGGCATCATGCCCGATGTTCTCATCGACAAAAATGTTTCATATAACAGAATAACGCAACTGATAAGGTGTGATTCCATGAGTGAGCGCAAAAACATGATGATAGAAATGTCAGACGCTTTTGTGGCTCTGCCTGGCGGTTTCGGTACTATGGATGAAATAACAGAAGTGCTGACACATCACCAGCTCAATTCCATGTCGAAACCTCTTGTTCTCCTCAATATCGACCACTTCTATGACAACTTTATGGCTCATATTGATTTATGCGTTGAAAAGGGGTTTGTGAGAACAGAACATCGTGACAATATAATTGTAGTTGACAATCTGGAAACCATGTTCGAAAGATTGTATTCCTATCATCCCGTGTATGTGGAAAACAAGTGGGTGGATAAGATTATTGAAAACACAAATTACATTATCAATCAAAATAAATAAAAATGATAATTATAGGAATTACAGGCACTTTGGGTGCAGGGAAAGGTACAATAGTGGATTATATGGTAAATAACCTGAACTTCGTTCATTATTCTGTCAGGGGATTCATTTCCGAGGAGATCAAACGGAGAGGTCTTGAGGTGAACCGTGATAATCTGACTGCAGTGGCTAATGACCTAAGAGCTTCGAATTCACCGTCTTATATTGTTGACTGCCTTTTTGAACAGGCTAAGAAGAGTGGTCAAAACTGTATAATAGAAAGCATAAGAACTCCAGGCGAAGTTGAATCGCTTCGCAAAAAGGGCAATTTCATACTTCTGGCTGTGGATGCCGAAAGAAAAATCCGTTACGACAGGATAGTGCTTCGTGGTTCTGAAACCGACCATGTTACGTATGAAAAGTTTGTCTCTGATGAACAACGTGAATATGAAACATCCGACCCTAATAAGCAGAACTTGCGCAAGTGCATAGAATGTGCTGATTATCACATAGATAATAATGGCAGTATTGAGGATTTGCATAATGAAGTTGCAAAAATCGTGGATGAGTTGAGAGAAAAAATGAATGATAATCGTCCAAGTTGGGATGAGTATTTCATGGAGGTCGCCGACATAATTGCAAAACGTGCGACATGTGACAGAGGTCGCAGCGGATGTGTCATCGTAAAGAACCATAGAATACTCGTAACAGGATATGTAGGTTCTCCATCCGGACTGCCACACTGCGATGAGGTCGGACATCTTATGAAGAAAATGATAAATGAAGATGGCACTGAATCGATGCATTGCGTAAGGACGGTACATGCCGAACAAAATGCCATCTGTCAGGCAGCAAAACTTGGCGTGTCAGTTGACGGTGCTACACTTTACTGCCGTATGACACCATGCAGAACATGTGCGATGATGATTATAAACTGCGGCATCGTAAGAGTGGTCTGTGCCAACAAGTACCATGCTGCCAAGGAATCGGAGGAAATGTTCCGTCAGGCAGGTATCCAACTCGATTATTTCAGCGAGGATGTTCTAAAATACAATAATCAGTAAACCATGGAAAATTCAATTTTGTATCCGTTGCCTTTTGCACCCATATTCAAGGACAAGATTTGGGGAGGTGATAAAATCAAAACAGTCCTCTACAAGGATTTCAGTCCGCTGAAAAACTGTGGCGAGATGTGGGTTTTATCCGGTCACAATGACGATGTGTCAGTCGTTTCCGATGGTCCGTTGGCTGAAAATGACCTGAATGAACTTATCGGGATTTTCTTCGATGACCTGATGGGAAGCAAACGCTTCAGCGAAGAAGATCCAAGATTTCCTCTGCTTGTAAAGATTATCAATTCCAACAGTTGGCTGTCGATTCAAGTTCATCCTGATGATGCTCTTGCAGCAAAGCTTGAAATTGACAGTGGTAAGGATGAAATGTGGTATGTGCTTGATGCTGCTCCTAAAGCCAAGATTATTGCGGGCTTCAAAAAGGAACTGACTTTGCAGGAATACAAAAAACATGTCAGCAACAATACACTTGAACAGGTTCTGAATTATGTCAATGTAAGTAAAGGCGATGCAGTGTTTATTCCTGCCGGTATGGTTCATGCGCTTGGTCCCGGTCTTTTAGTGGCCGAAATCCAACAGTCATCCGATACCACGTATCGTATTTATGACTGGAACCGAGTTGATGAAAACGGCAATCCGCGTGAGCTTCATCAGTTCATGGCAGAACGTGCCATCAATTTCAGGGACAATAAGCCGCCTGTTCTGGTCCATCCAAACACAGACCTTGAGAACAAGAGGATCAGTCTTATAAACAGTGATAATTTCAACACCAATATAATACGTGTAACACGCCGTCTTGACTTCACTTTAGATACAGATGACACTTTTATTGCACTTCTTGCGTTTGACGGAGAAGGTACAGTTTCCTCCAACGGTGTCACAACTGTAATCAGAAGGGGAGAAGCTGTTCTTGTGCCGGCAAGTCTCAACGGTTACAGTATCGAGAACACAGAAGGTGATTTAATGCTTATTGAAATTTATTTGTAAATAATTTAGGTAATAAAATGCTTGCTCTTTTCAAGAAAGAATTAAGTGGTTATTTCTCCTCAGCGATAGGATACATAGCCATTCTTGTATTTTTGATTGTAATGGGGCTTATCCTCTGGGTATTTCCAGACTCTTTCAACGTTTTGGATTTCGGTTATGCCAATATCAACGGCTTCTTTATCCTTGCTCCATTTATCTTCTTGTTCCTCATCCCGGCAATAACCATGAGAACTTTTGCCGAAGAAAAACGTACTGGAACATTTGAAACGTTGTCCTCCAAGCCTCTTTCGTCAATGCAGATAGTTCTCGCAAAGTATTTCTCATCCTGCGTTGTGATATTGCTTTCGCTTGTGCCGACTCTGGTCTTTTACTATACTGTCTATTATCTGGGCTCTACGGTCGGAAATATCGACAGCGGTGCGGTTTTCGGCTCGTATGCGGGATTGTTCCTGCTTGGAATCTCATTTACCGCAATTGGCGTTTTCTGCTCTTCACTGACTGATAATCAGATTATCGCATTCATATTCTCCGCGCTTATCTGCACCTTCATGTATCTCGGTTTTGAGACGATTTACCAGATGAGGATATTCGGTGACATGCTGCTTTTTGTTAAAAATCTTGGAATGCAGGCACATTACGCTTCTTTGAGCCGCGGTGTGATTGACACCCGTGATGTGGTTTATTATTTGAGCATCATCTTTGTTTTCCTGATGTTTACCAAATTTTCAATAGAAAGGAGAAAATAGTATGAAGAAAAAAGTAAGAAGATGGTCTCCTTTGCTGTTCATCCTGATAGGATTATTGTTTGTGGCAGCCATAAATATCATATCCTCATACGTTTATAAAAGATTTGACCTTACCTCAGAGAAAAGATACACCCTTTCACCTGCTACCATTGACCTGCTTAAGGGACTTGACGATTATGTGTATTTCAAAGTTTTTCTGACAGGTGAGGACATGCCCGCGGGATTTCAGAGACTTAGAAATGAAACGCGCGAGATGCTTGACGAATTTGCCGCTCACAGCAAATATGTGGAATACGATTTTATCGATCCGTCGGCTTCCGATGACGGGGAACTGATCACACAGACTTATCAGGAACTTGTTGACAAGGGACTTCAGCCTACCGATTTGCACGTTACAACTAATAAGGGTAGTGAAAGAAAAATAATATTTCCAGGTGCAATAGTTGGCTATAAGGAAAAAGAGGTCGCCCTGCAACTGCTTCAGTCCCAAATCGGTGTGCCTTCCGATGAAGTGCTGAATAATTCCATACAGTCACTCGAATATGAAATTTCCAACGCTATCCGCAAGGTGACATCAAGAAATAAGGCCAATATAGCCTTTATTGACGATTATGGCTGCCTGACCCCTGCTGAAACTTATTCTTTCGAGTTATTGTTGAAGGAGTATTATTCGGTTTCGAGAATTCAAATCGACGGTCAGTTGACAAGTCTTGCAGAAATTTATGAAAAAGGAACTGATACTGTTAAGATGAGGAATAAATATTCTGCTATCATTATTGCCGGTCCAAACAAGGAAGTTCCTGAAAAAGACAAGTTCATCATCGACCAGTTCATAATGCGCGGCGGAAAGGTCTTGTGGCTTGTCGAGCCTCTGTATGTTTCAATGGACAGTCTGCAAAATCAACC